>Ga0209653_1002785_pt1 | contig 12468 bp, 9 predicted proteins | sample SaaInl6LU_22_DNA_FD_184644 | JGI IMG/M metagenome (GOLD analysis project Ga0209653, IMG submission 184644) | Marine microbial communities from expanding oxygen minimum zones in the Saanich Inlet - ESP_116LU_22_DNA (SPAdes) (version 2) | ecosystem: Environmental > Aquatic > Marine > Intertidal... | reverse complement strand
ATGGTCTTTGTAATGAAGAAGTTGTAAAAATGGTCATCGAAGAAGCTCCTGATAGATTAAATGAATTGATTGAATGGGGTACAAAATTTGATAAAAACAAGGAAGGTAATTATGATTTAGGACGTGAAGGTGGACATTCTCAGAACAGAATTCTGCATCATACAGACATGACCGGATCAGAAATTGCTCGTGCACTATTACACCAAGTTAACGTCAAAAAAAATATTTCTTTTTTAACACATCATTTTGCAATTGACTTTATTACAGAACATCAAGTAAAAAAAACCCCAACGAGAAGAAATCAAAACTTAACTTGTTATGGCGCTTACGTCTTAGATGAAAAGAAAAATAAAGTAAAAACAATTGTTAGCAAATACACCCTATTGGCTTCCGGAGGTGCTGGTCAGGTTTATGGAAACACCACAAATCCTGTAATTGCAACAGGAGATGGTGTAGCAATGGCATATCGAGCCAAAGCAGAAATTAAAGAGATGGAATTTATCCAGTTTCATCCTACAGCACTATACAACCCAAATGAATACCCTGCATTCTTAATTTCTGAGGCCGTAAGAGGTTTTGGAGGAAAACTAAAAGATATTGACGGAAACTCTTTTATGCACTTGTATGATGAGAGAGAGGAACTAGCTTCTAGAGATATTGTTGCAAGAGCTATTGATAGCGAATTGAAAAAGAGTGGTGCTACTCACGTATATTTAGATTGCACTCATTTGGATATCAAAAAATTCAAAGCTCACTTTCCAAATATTTACAACAAATGTGCCGCTATAGGTATTCATATTGAAAAAAACATGATTCCTGTAGTACCTGCTGCGCATTATATATGTGGAGGTGTTTTGGTAAATAAAAATGGAAAAACGTCTGTAAAGAAATTATATGCTTGTGGAGAGGTTACAAGAACAGGCCTACATGGAGGAAATAGATTAGCATCCAACTCTTTATTAGAAGGATTGGTGTTTGCACACAATGCTTTTAAAGAAATTAAGAAGAAAATTATTGTTGAACAAGCACCTGAAAACATTCCTGCTTGGGACACAAAGGGGACAACAAAAAATCTAGAAAAAGTATTGACTACTCATGATAGAAATGAAGTTAAGACTATAATGACAAACTATGTTGGTATTGTCCGTTCAAATGAACGATTAGCTAGAGCTGAAAAGCGTTTGCGAGTTTTATATGAAGACAATAAAAATTTATACAATAAGTCTGAACTTTCTGTAGATTTATGTGAGCTAAGAAACTTAATTACAACAGCGTATTTGATTACTCAATTTTCAATACAGAGAACTAAAAACGCCGGTGGTTTTTACAATGTAGATTGTTTTTAAATCATCTTGGTATTACAAACGAACTATTTTTAACAATTATAAAATAACAAGAATGAATTTTAAATATATACTGCTAGCACTAACTTTTTGTTTCTTAATAACAAGTTGTAAAAAAGAAGTTCCTGTAAAAGAACAGAAAATTACATTAGCAATTTCTGGAATGACATGTGAGATAGGTTGTGCCAAAACCATTCAATCTAAACTCTCTACAAAAGAAGGTGTTTTAGATGCAAAAGTGGTGTTTAGCGATAGTCTTGCTAACATCAGTTATAATGCGAATAAAACATCAAAAGCAGATTTAATTGCTTTTGTAGGCGGGATTGCTGGAGGAGAATTATATTCTGCTTCAGAAGCAACAGAATCATTAAAAACAAGGGAAGAAAATAAAAAAAGTTGTACAAAAAAGTGTATGGAGAAATGCGATACAGCTCCTAACAAGAAAGCTTGCTGCTCTGAAGACGAAAACGGAAAGCATGTTTGTAAGAATAAAGTTGAAATGACTTGCTGTAAAAAAGCAGTGTAAGCCAATACTAAAAAAACAAAATGTGCTTTCAAGAAGTACAAATTCACCATAAATCCTGAAGTTTTTTTTAATCAATAATTGTGAATTTGTAGTTTATTTTCACCAATTGTTATTATTGAAATAAAAGACTTAGTGCAATATCAATTACTACCATGAATTATTTAACAGTTGAAAATATTTCTAAATCTTATGGAGAACGTGTTCTTTTTGAAGATATTTCCTTTGGAATTAACAAAGATCAAAAAACAGCTTTTGTTGCTAAAAATGGTAGTGGAAAAACATCTATTTTAAATATTATTGCTGGTTTTGATGAACCGGATACAGGACAAATCGTAAGCAGAAAAGGAATTACAATTGCTTACTTAGCTCAAAAAGATGATTTAGATATTTCTTTATCTATAGAGGAAACCATTTTTGCAACCGACAATAAAATTCTAGAGGTTGTAAATCAATATGAAAAAGCATTAAAAAATCCTGAAAATGCAGATGCTTACCAAATTGCTTTTGAGCAAATGGAGCAATACAATGCTTGGGATTTTGAAACACAGTACAAACAGATATTATCGAAATTAAAACTAGATGATGTTTCTTTAAATGTTGGTAAACTTTCTGGTGGACAAAGAAAAAGACTCTCTCTAGCCATTACTTTAATTAATAAACCAGACTTATTAATTTTAGATGAACCTACCAATCATCTTGATTTAGAAATGATTGAGTGGCTGGAAACTTTCTTTGCTAAAGAAAAGATTACGCTATTTATGGTTACACACGATCGTTATTTTTTAGAACGTGTTTGTAATGAGATTTTAGAGTTAGATGAAGGTAACATATACAAATACAAAGGAAACTATTCCTATTATCTACAAAACAAAGAAGAGCGTTTGGCTCTGGAGGCAACCAATTTAAGCAAAGCTAAAACTTTATTTAAAAAAGAGTTGGATTGGATGCGTAAACAACCCAAAGCAAGAACTACAAAGTCAAAATCTAGAATTGACGATTTTTTTGAAATAAAGAAAAAAGCGCATCAACGAAGAAAAGACCACAAGGTTACTTTAGAGATAAACATGGAGCGTTTGGGTAGCAAAATTGTAGAATTGCATAAACTGCAAAAATCGTTTGGTGAAAAGAAAATTTTAGATGGTTTTGAATATGTTTTTAAACGTGGAGAACGCATTGGTATTATTGGTAAAAACGGAACGGGAAAATCGTCATTCTTAAATATTTTAACACAAACCTCATCTTTAGATGCTGGTAAAGTTGTGGTTGGAGAAACTGTTAAATTTGGCTATTATACACAATCAGGAATAAAAGTTAAAGAAGGACAAAAAGTTATTGAGGTTGTAAAAGAATTTGGAGAATATATTCCACTAGCAAAAGGTAGAAAAATTTCTGCTGCACAATTGCTAGAGCGCTTTTTATTTGACAAGAAGAAACAATATGATTTTGTTGAAAAATTATCTGGAGGAGAACAAAAACGCTTGTACTTGTGTGCTGTTTTAATTCAAAATCCGAACTTCTTGATACTAGATGAACCTACTAACGATTTAGATGTTGTTACCTTAAATGTATTGGAAGATTTCTTACTCGATTATCCAGGAAACTTAATCGTAGTTTCTCACGATCGTTATTTTATGGATAAAATCGTCGATTCATTATTTGTATTTAGAGGAGAAGGTATCGTAGAAAATTTTCCTGGAAATTATTCAGATTTTAGAGCTTATGAAGATTCTAATACTTATGTTAATATTAAAGAAGATACACATAAAAAACAAGGCACAATAAATAATATTAAACAAACAAGCTCAAAAACTACATTAAGTTATAGTGAAAAACGAGAATTTGGGACATTAGAGGCAGCAATAGAAAGACTTCAAAATAGGAAAACTAAAATAGAAACTCAATTCTTAAATGTTGAAATAGCAGAAGAAAATATTGCTAAGAAATCTGAAGAACTACAAGAAATTATAGACACGTTAGAAACCAAAGAAGAGCGTTGGTTAGAACTTTCTATGAAAATGGAAGCCTAGTTTAGTTCGTGGTTAATGATAATAACTATTTTTCTTTTTTTAGTTTTATCAAAAATAATTTTAACTAAGTCTTCTATATATTATCTACTGTTCAATGCTAAAACTTTGCAAGTATTAAATTTTAAAAAGCTAAACCTTTACAACTTGAGTATCTTTTAACAGTGGTAAATTATTCATCTTAAGTAAAATTTGTGCAACAGCAACTGTATCTTTTTCGCAATAATTTACAATTCGCTGTAGGTTTTTTTCTTTGTAATAAACTTTAGCAACCTCACTTCCATCAATATCATCTTTTGGAGATGGAATACCTAAAATATGAGTTAGCAATTTCAAAGAAGTATACTGTTTGTAATCACCAAACTTCCACAATTCTAAGGTATCTAAATGAGGAATTTCCCATGGCTTCTTTCCAAATAAATTCAACTTTTTAGGTAAAGAAATTCCATGAACAATCATTCTTCTAGCTAAAAAGGGAAAATCAAATTCTTTACCATTATGTGCACAAAGTACTTTATTTTTATAGGAGAAATGTTTATCTAAGAGCACTTTAAAATCAGTTAATATTTTGCATTCATCATCTCCGAAAAAAGAAGTTACCCTAAACTGATTATTATCTGTTTTATCAATAAAATATCCTACAGAAATACAAACTACTTTACCAAACTCTGCCCAAATTCCGGCACGTTCATAAAATTCTTTTGGAGTTACTTTTTCCTTTCTTTGATAGGCTGTTTTTTGTTCAAAAAGTTGTTGTGTTTCAAGCGTTAACTGATTCCAATTTTCATGAAGAGGGACAGTTTCAATATCTAAAAAAAGAATATTGACAAGATTAATATTTAAATACATAGCAATAAAAATTAAAATACATAAAACGAGAAAACTCTGATATCTAAGAGCTTTTCTTTTTACGTCAAGATCAACTTATTTTATAATTAACTTTTTAGTAATATCCTTTCCTTTTTCTGTAATTTTTAATAAGTATACCCCACTTGAAAGACTACCTACTTGAAGTGTTTTTGAAGTTCCTGCAAAAGAAGTAGCAAATACTTGCTTTCCTAAAATATTAAAAATAGACACTTGCTTTGTTTCATTTGAAGCGAAACCAATAGTAAATTGATCATCACTTACTGGATTTGGAAATATTGAAAAAACCTCTATAGTATTTTCATTAATGGAAGCTGTAACATCCTTAGGAGTAACCTCTTTCCAAGAACTAGCTATTCTTAATTCATCAATTTGAATAGTAGGTGTTTCTGAGCCAGAACCTTGCCTTAAAATAAACAACCCAATTGCAGAAGCAATATCATCTTGCTCTGCTTCAGTTGATGTAATTGTACTTGTAGGGATTGCAATAGATTCGAAACTTGATGAACTTGGATTCACCCATAAATTGGCTTCTCCATTTTCTAAATTATATGAAATAACAACAAAAAGTGTTTGTCCAACTTGATAAGTCGTCGTTGTTTTTGTTGGATTCGAAGATTCTATTCCAAAACCAATATCATAGGCTGTTTCATTAGCTTCTCCGCTAATAGGTCTAACCCACAATCTTGCATCATAAGAAGTTGTTGTATTTGCTAAAGAAGCAAAATACCCTCCATCAGTTAAGTCTGGATTTGATTGCAAAGCATTAACATTTAATAAAAAGGATGCATACACGACACCAGAGGTAACATCTGTAAATGTTGTGTAAGCTTCAGCACCTGAACCATCAAATACAATAGAATTACCTGAAGAAGCTTTTAAACTGTCATAACTTAAATTTCCATCAGTCAAAAGAATATCATCACCAGTATTTATAGACAACCACGAAGCATTAGCTGTTAGGATTTCTAGACTTGTATAGTCAAAGGTTTCTGTAATTGGCAGACCAATACAATTTGGAGAAGTTATTCTTTTAGAAAAACTACAACTACTTCCATTTTCTTCAACAAGAGTAAGGGTTATGGTTGTACCTTCTGTAACTCCAGAAATAGTTATTGTTCCTGTTTCAGTGTCTGATGGATGATCACCACCAATAATTCCTACATCTGAATTTAAAGTATATGTAATACCATTTCTCGCTCCAGAAAAATCTATTGTGGTAGAATATGTATCTTCACCAGAGGTAACTGTATTGCAACTAACATTAAAATTAAATAAATTAACTGTACATGGTTCTGCTGCAATATTTTCAGCTCTAAAAGTAGTATTTGAAATTGTATAAGAGCCATCTGCTAATCTTTGAATAGATTGATTGTCTTTATCAGAATTTTCATCTTCATTGAATTGCATTGCTTTTGCTAAACCAGCTAATAAACCACTATCATCATCATCGTTTGTATCATAAATAATGGCGTCAATTAAATTTACTGACGTCACATCAGTATCATTTGGAAAACCTTCAGCAGGTGCTTTAAAAATAGCAACAGCATCAGCTCCATTTTGTAATCCATTATTTGATATGGTAATATCTACATTACCTGCATCAGTATTTCCTAAGATGAAAAACCCATTTGCATCAGTACTAAAACCAGTTAAATCAAAAGGATTATTGTAACTTTTATCATCCGAACCATTAAATAAAACTACAACATAACCATCTAAAGAAGTGTTTGGAATCCATTTTAGCTCAATGAATTCTTTTGTATCTGACCCAGAAGTATCTGAATCAACTTCATTTATGTAAGGCTCTTGACTGTAGCTAAAAAATGAAAAGAAAGAAAGTAAAACAACTAAAAAGTGTTTTTTTTTTGTAGAAGAGAACATGCAATTTTATATCAAATATAACGAAAATAAGAATGCCTTGTTTATGAGAATCCAATTAATAAATTGTTAAATAAACAAGAAAATAGCCGTTTTTAACTTTACTTTAAAGTTAATTTTTTTTCTCGACATAAAAAGATTGTAAACTTTTATTTTTTTTGAGTTATTAATCATTATTTTTGAAGGAGACTGATTTAATTTTTTTTATGAATAAAAGCGATATAAAAATTTTACTAGTAGACGATGAGCCAGATATTTTAGAGATTGTAGGGTATAATCTTAAAAACGAAGGCTATCAAATTATAACGGCTTCAAATGGAAATGAGGCTATTAAAAAGGCTAAAAAACACAATCCTCATCTAATTCTATTAGACATCATGATGCCAGAGATGGATGGTATTGAGGCTTGTGAAAAAATTAGAAGTACTGCCTCTCTAGAAAATGTAATCATCGCTTTTTTAACCGCACGAGGAGAAGACTACTCACAAGTAGCAGGCTTTGAAGCTGGTGCAGACGATTACATTACAAAACCAGTTAAACCAAAAGTTTTGGTTAGTAAAGTAAAATCATTATTAAGAAGATTAAAAACTAAAAAAGAAAACGACAATTCTTCTAAAATTGGAGACATTACCATAGATAGAGATGAATATGTTGTGTATAAATCTGATAAAAAAATTGCTTTACCAAGAAAGGAATTTGAATTGTTTTCTTTATTAACATCTAAACCAGGTAAAGTATTCAAAAGAGAAGTAATTTTAGATACCGTTTGGGGTAATGAAGTTGTTGTTGGTGGAAGAACTATAGATGTTCATATTAGAAAACTTCGCGAAAAAATTGGAGATGACCACTTTAAAACAGTAAAAGGAGTTGGTTATAAATTTGTATTAGAAGGAATAGATCAATAAATTTATTCTACATGAAATTTAAGAAAACATACTCTTATGCGTTTTGGTCCGCTATTTACTTAACATTATTGTCAAGTATAATCGCTACGATATCTTACTTTTTCATTAGCAGTTACTTTGGTGTTAGCATACTTATCGTTTCAATCATTGTACTATTTACCGTTACTTTTTTTATGGTTCAATACAGAGCGGAACACTTTATATACAGAAGATTAAAAAAAATATATGAGGACGTTTCTATTTTAAACAAAGAAGATTTAACGAAAGAAACTGTTACTACAGATATTGAGAATCTTTCTGAACGTATGCAGGAATACGTTGATGGTAAGCGTATAGAAATTAAAAATTTAACAGAAATCAATTCTTTTCGAAGAGATTTTTTAGGTAATGTTTCTCACGAATTAAAAACACCTCTTTTTACTGTTCAAGGCTATATTTTAACATTACTAGAAGGAGCTATAAATGACAAACAAATTCGAACAAAATATCTAGAGAGAGCCAATAAAGGAGTAGAGCGATTGGTTGCTGTAATTAAAGATTTGGATATGATTGCCAAATTAGAAACAGAAGGTACTAAGTTGAACCAAAAAGTATTTAATATACTAGAATTGATTCAGAATGTTTTTGATTTATTTGAGATGAAGGCTAAAAAAAGAAATATTACTTTAAAATTTGATAAAGTATATGAGTTTCCTGTTTTTGTAAAAGGTGATATTGAAAAAATTGAACAAGTACTAATCAATTTAGTGGTCAATTCTATTAAATATGGAAGACCGAATGGAACAACATTGGTTGCTGTAGACAATCATAGTACTGACAGAATAATTGTAAAAGTTATCGATAATGGTATCGGTATTAAACAACTACATCAGTCTAGATTATTTGAACGTTTTTACAGAGTAGATCAAAGTAGATCTAGAGAACAAGGAGGCTCTGGTTTAGGCCTTTCTATCGTAAAACACATTATTGAGGCTCATGGAGAACAAATGTTTTTAAACAGTATATATAACGAAGGGTCTGAATTTTCATTTACGTTGAAAAAGGCCATGTAAGTCAATTCTAAAATTGAGTTCATTTAAACCAAATCCTCTATAATTTTTCACTTCTTCTATTTTTTTAAACCTAAAATCGGCTTCTTTACAAAAAGGAGCAATTCTTTTTACCTTTAAATATTTTGCCAAATATTCCTGTTCGGACTGGTTGTTGGTTGGTATAAAAAAGGCTTTCTTTTGTAAAACAGCTAAATCTAAAATTGTTGAATACCCAGATCTACATATTACAATTCTAGAAGAATTTAAAATGATTTGTAGTTCTTTTTGAAGCAGGTAGTTGTAAAATGTAATTCCTTCAAGTAACCATTTTTTTTGTTTATTTTCAATTGTACCTAGCACAAAAGCAACGTTTTCTTTTCCAGAAAACTCTTTTGTAAGTTTTTTCTCTAATTGGGTTTTATAGGGTTCTGGACCAGAAAGTAATATTAAATAATCAATAGTTTTCTTAAGTGCTTCTTTTTTAAAACGACTCAAAAAACCGATATATTTTACTTTATTTTCTTTATTTTTCAAGGATGATAATTTACCTGACAAATAATTATCTCTTGTATCTGGAACCCAACATTCGTCAAACTTTTGGATAATTTTTCGATGAATTCTTGAAGTTAACAACGTGGTAGCTCCTGATAATACATTAATTTGATGCGTCATATACACAGAAGTAACTTTTTGACTGTTACACCCAAATCGATTGTCTGAAATAATGGCAACCACATCTTTTTGATTATCTATATAATCGTTAATCACGCTATATTCAGATTTGACTGCCTTATAAATTGTAGGTACTTGAAATAACAAACTCAGTTTTAAAAATTTGCCATATTTGATTCCGTAAGAAGGCAACTGAATACTTTCTAACTCTGGAAATTCTTGTTGTAAAAACAATAGTGCTTTACCATCTGAAGCTAATATTGGGGTGAAATTTTGAGCTAACAAATTATTAATAATAGGAACGCTTCTTGAGGCATGTCCTAGACCCCAATTTAATACAGCTACTATTATTTTTTGCTTAGACAAAGGTTTTTCTATTGTTTACGAATGAATATTGGTTTTAAAAATAAGAAAAATCAATACTTTTTATAGATAAGCATTGATTTCTTTATATTTTACTTCTGTAATTAGAAAGGTGCCTTAGGGGTTGCAATGGCATCTCCTGAACTTGTTTCAGTGATATAATGGAAAGCCCATAAAAAAATCATAAATAATTAAATTACTAGTCTTCTACTTTTACAAGAATAACTATTAAAGAAAAGTTAGGTTATATCGAAACCAATATCTTTTCGATAGTTGATACCTTCAAAATTGATATTATCAATATTTGTATACGATTGTGCTAAAGCTTCTTCAATAGAATTTCCAAAAGAAGTTACCGCCAATACACGACCTCCATTGGTTACTACTTCATTATTTTTTGTAGTTGTGCCTGCATGGAAAACCAAAGAACCTTTAACTGCATCCAAACCAGTTATTGTTTTTTCTTTCTCATACGCTTCTGGATAACCACCAGAAACTAAAACAATTGTTGTTGCAGTTTGCTCAGTAACTTCAAAAGATTTTTCAGCCAAAGTTTGTGTAGCCACCCCTTCAAACAAATCGAATAAATCCGATTCTATTCTAGGTAACACTACTTCTGTTTCTGGATCCCCCATTCTTACATTATACTCTACAACTGAAGGATTTCCATGATCATTCATTAATCCGATAAAGATAAATCCTCGGTAATCGATTCCGTCTTTTTGCAAACCATTAATCGTCGGTTTTACTACTAATTCTTCTACTTTACTTAAAAACGCTTCATCTGCAAATGGCACTGGAGAAATAGCTCCCATTCCCCCTGTATTTAAGCCTGTATCACCCTCTCCAATTCGCTTATAGTCTTTTGCTGAAGGTAAAATTTTATAGCTTTTTCCGTCTGTTAGTACAAATACAGACAATTCAATTCCCTTTAAAAATTCTTCGATAACTACAGTAGTAGAAGCTGCTCCAAATTTTTGGTTAGAAACCATTTCTTCTAACTCTGCTTTTGCTTCATCTAGAGAATTTAAAATCAACACCCCTTTACCTGCGGCTAATCCATCTGCTTTTAATACGTAAGGCGCTTCTAAAGATTCTAAAAAAGTAAATCCTTCTGCTAAATTTTCTTTAGTAAAAGACTGATATCTTGCTGTTGGCACTCCGTGTTTCTGCATGAATTGCTTAGAAAAATCTTTACTACCTTCTAACCTTGCTCCGTCTTTTTTAGGTCCTATTACTGGAATATCTTTTAAATCGTTGTCTGCTAAAAAGAAATCGTGAACTCCAGCCACCAAAGGAGCTTCTGGACCAACAACCACCATTTTAATAGCGTTTGCTAAAACAACTTTCTTTACAGCAGCAAAATCTGTTGCACTTTTGTTAATATTAGTAGCTATTTTCGCTGTTCCTGCATTTCCTGGTAATACGAAAAGTTGCTCTACTTTTTTACTTTCAGCAAGTTTTACTGCATAGGCATGTTCTCTCCCTCCAGCACCTAAAATAAGAATATTCATTGATTGATATTTTGAATGCAAATATACATCATCATGAAGCATAAAAAAAGAGATGCTCTCTGACTTCTTTTTTAGATTTTCTTTTTTTTAAGAATTCTGTACTTTAAAAATATTGAATGTAGTTCAAAAAATTAATTGCTATGTAAAAAGCCCCATTTTAGAAAGTACTTTATTGCAGAAATTGCATGAATAAAGAAGAGTTTTGGGCTCTTTGCTGAACCTTGTTGATGATGATGAATAGCGGTTACCATAGGGTAATACAAAATGTTTCTTTTTATCGTTACAATTTTTCTACAAATGTCAGCATCTTCTAGATATAAAAAATAACGTTTATCAAATCCTTTGAGTCTTACAAATTCCTTTGTTTTAAACAGCATAAAACAACCATGAATAAATTCTGGATAAAATACTTTCCCAAGTGCTTCTTCATCATAAATAGTTTTAGAAAACCCTAGTTTTCTAGAAATAAGATTGAAAAAGGTAGGATGCTTTCTGCAAACAAATTGAATTTGTAAATTTGGATAAACAATTTTAGGAGTAATAAAACTTACATCACCTTCTTTTTGAAGTTTATCAATTAAAGGACGTATAATAGATGAATTAAATTCAATATCAGGATTTAATATCAAATGGTAATCAGAGTTTAATTTATTTATAACATAGTTATGCGCAACACCAAAACCAATGTTTTTATCTAAGTAAATGTACTCTAAATCTTCATGTAAAAATTGCTTTTCTAATTTGGTTTTAGAGGCATTATCAATTACAAAAAGCTTTTTTTTAAGGGGAATATCTAAAAACGAGTCTATTGCTCTTTTTAGAATATCTATATTTTGGTTATAAATAACAATTGTAGCAGATATATTAATGTGATTACCCATTAATACGCATTTTCTTCTCCTTTAAACACGTTTAAAACTGTTTTTATTATGATTTTAATATCTAATAAAAAAGACCAATTCTCAATATAAAAAATATCTAAGCGAACTCTATTTTTAATATCGGCACTTTTTTTAATTTCTCCACGATACCCGCTAACTTGCGCTAAACCAGTTATACCTGGTTTTATAATATGCCGTTTCATATAATCTTCTACACTTTTTTGATATTCAGAAGAAAGACTCTCAATATGAGGTCTTGGACCAACAACACTCATATCTCCTTTTAACACATTAAAAAATTGAGGGAGTTCATCTAAACTAGTTTTTCTAAGAAGCGCACCAACTTTTGTGACTCTAGTATCATTTTTTGATGCGTGAATTTTATCTGCATCTTTGTTTATTTTCATTGATCGAAATTTATAACAAATAAACTCTTTTCCGTTTAGCCCTTCTCTATATTG
>Ga0209653_1002782_pt1 | contig 12483 bp, 7 predicted proteins | sample SaaInl6LU_22_DNA_FD_184644 | JGI IMG/M metagenome (GOLD analysis project Ga0209653, IMG submission 184644) | Marine microbial communities from expanding oxygen minimum zones in the Saanich Inlet - ESP_116LU_22_DNA (SPAdes) (version 2) | ecosystem: Environmental > Aquatic > Marine > Intertidal... | reverse complement strand
TTCTTGCCAAGAGGAATCCTGCAATTCCAATGATAAAGACAAGACCGAGCGTGAAGTAGTTACCACCGAGCATCCCTTCTGAACCAGACACTTGGTCTTGAGGAATCTCAAGGGAAAACACAAGCCTACTTTCTGCTCCGTCATCATCAAGGACCACAAGTTCCAGTTCATGACTTCCTGTCGTATTGATGTTGGCAGATTCGAAGACGGCACCTTGGCTCTGAATCAATGTTCCATCGACATACCACTGGTAGCGAAGTGAGGACACATCGTTGCTCGTATCCGTAGTTTGGCTTGCATTCAACACCCATGAATCACCTGATGGCGCTACAAGGACATCGTCTTGCTGGATCTGTAGACCATCAAGGAAAACTTGAGCCAAAGGGGCCGCGTTGGTGACGGTAAACGCTGATGTTGTCCTCACTAAATGACCTGCAGAATCTCTTACAAGAAGCACAACGCTCCACTCACCAGCGACATCGGGAAGAAAAGTCACACTCGCAGGTGTAATGAAGGACGCATCGGAAAAAGTCGAGACTTGTCCACTTGGAGAAATCTTCGACCATGTGAGCACCTCTGATTCACCTTCGTAGCCGTCGCTAACCTCGGCTGTGAAAAAGACTTCTTCACCTTCATAAATCACAGCGTCAACGGATGACTCGTCGACCATAGCAAGCGATGCTTCTGATTGTTGAACCGAGCTTGTAAGCACAACAACGGGTGCGTGACGATCCAACTGAAGCGTGTATGAGATTGAGTTGGAGGCCGTGAGCGTCCGATCAGAGAGCACCACTGTAATCTTCCAAATCCCATCATCTAATGTGAGCGTTGTGGCATTGAGATGTAAGTGAAGTTTGTCAGTCAATGTTGAGTTTAATCTCACTGGCTCTGGTTCCTTAAGGCAGACTGCATTTGGCGCTTCGCACACTGTGAACGAAATTACTGAATCATTTAGCGCTCCAGAAGGAGTGATCGCCACGATGTCGATTTCGAGATCACCACCGGCCAATAGGTAAGTTGACTGCAACGGTTGTTGAAGAATAGGGCGATGGTCTGTTTCTCCGAGGTAGAGATAGATGTGTGCCCGAGGTGAATGATGTTCATCGACTTGAGTAATGGTGAGAACGCATGTGCAGTTCAGTTGTGAAACATCGACAACGAGGGTCCAGCTCCACCGCTGTTCCCCCGAGGGTGTCACGCTTGAGAGATAATCGCCAGTGAGAAGAGGAGGGGAGTCTGGGTTGTTTTGGTGATCATGTATGCGCCATTGAGCGGCATGAAGAGGCATGTTTGCAGTACCATTCAGATGAAGCAAATCTGTGGAATGATACCCGTCGATTTGGAAAAAATCAAACTGAAATTCATCAGTTTGTGACCCCGATGGCGCACCCGAAACGGGAGCAAACGGCATTGTGAACAACAACATGATGACGGAAACGAGCGATGCTCGCGATGCATGACGCTTCCTCATACTGACCTGTCGGACCCCGTTGGTCATGAATCTTAGGCCGATTTGCTCTACGATTCAGGTTCATTGTGCGAACGGGTCGCACAATTCTCCTTGACCAGGGAAACTTGTAGGGTCCCTCGGATTTGTGTCCCACTTATACTCACAGTAGTTCACGTGACCGTCACCATCTTGATCGACCATACGGTCTACACCGTCAAATGGATCGAACTTGAAGTGGAACTCCCATCCAGTGGCCATGCCGTCTTCATCGTGGTCTTGGTAGTACACTTCAGGACCATCATTCCAATCGTCACCATCTGTATCATTCGTGATTGGATTTGTGCCGTTCTGGAACTCTTCGAAGTTTGTGTAATTCTCAAGGTTATCATAGAATCGCTTGCCGTCTGGTGAATCTGGGTTAATGTTGCACTCAGAGTTTGTTGTATCATTGTAACCTGGGCAGTACTTCTTGATCAAACCAGTACGGTTCAAACCATCGTCGTCAGGGTCTTCCAATCCGTCAAGGATTCCGTCCAAGTCACTGTCAGGCATTGATGGGTCAAGCACACCACGAGCACCGTAGGCGTTGATCGATGCATTGTCGACGATGCCGGCTTCAAGAGCAAGGCCTGAGTAGTAAACTTCCCAGCCATCTGGGAGCATGTCAGAATCAGTGTCGTCATCAACAGGGTTTGTGTTCCACTTGTCCGGTGCTTCAGCGCCGTTTGCCAGTGAGTCGTTATCGATGTCGTACGTGTCGTCCTTGAGCGAGTCAAGCGAGGGGTCTAACGCCCAACGGCCATTGCAACCACAGAATGGATTTTCTGGCATGGCGAAACCTGTAAGGTTCATCTCGGAAACTTGGAACATTGGTTCGATGACGAATCCACCGAGGTTGTTTTGCCAAACATAGCCGCCAGCTTCCATTGTGCAATCACTGTTTTGAGATGGCACGCAACCTGGGCGTTCCCATGAAGAGGTGGCAACCCAAAGGCTGTGAGAATTGGTGTTCTCTTCAGTGGATTTGACCTGCATCTCCCACCCATCGAGCATTCCATCGGAATCAGTGTCGTTAATCAGGGGGTTGGTTGGGTTTTGGAAGGGACGTGGAACGAAGAGAACTTCATTGCCGTCAATGAGGCTGTCATTATCTGTGTCGGAGTTATTGGCGTGGGTAAGGAAGTTGTCCTTGCCAGCAATCACTTCTTCACCGTCTTCCAGCCCATCATTGTCGGTGTCGAACATACAGGGGCTGGTGAAGTAAGCAACGCCTTCCCAAGAGAAGCCAGCGAGGGCTTCGGTTTGGTCGCCAAGTCCATCGCCGTCAGTGTCAGGGTTGGATGCGTTTGATCCACCTGTGCAAACAGTAGCAAATTCGTTGTAATCAGACAAGCCGTCTTCATCAGTGTCGAAAAGTCCAGGGTCAGAGGTCACCCATGTGCGAATGACTCCGTTGTTAACAACGAGGATTTCCCAGCCCATGACTTCAATGCCGTCAATCAAACCATCACCGTCAGTGTCTGGGTTGAGAGGGTCGGTCGACCGTCCGTCGATGATTCCATCACCGTCACGATCGCGAGCATTGTATTCCATCAAGTTGGTGAATTGTTCTTCAGGTTCGACAATTTCCATCCATGTGAACAATCGGGATTCGACAGCCATTCCAAGCGATACATGGATTTCGTAAACGTAGCCTGATACCGGAGCAATCATTGGAATTGTTTGCTTGTTCCCACCAGCAAGTGTGATTTGTGCTCGTGCAACCGTGCTGTTTGCTTCGACCCATTGGTCTTCAATTACATCGATGCCAATCACGACAGCCGTGTTCTCGAGGGTCTCATATCGAACGCCGCCGTCACCATCGGCATCCCAGCCATCATGGTCGGGGTCGAGGTCTCCGTTCGCACCGTCACGAGGGTGGAGGCCGTTCGTAGACTCCCAGCCATCTGGCATTCCGTCAAGATCGGTGTCCATGCGCCATGGAGAGGTGAAGTTCGTTGGTCCGAAGATGTTTGCAACTTGGTACTCTTCGTAGTTGTTCATGCCGTCTTCATCCCAGTCGCCGTATCCATCTGATGCGTTGGATGGGCTGAGGGTTTCGAGTGCGTTGTTATTTGGCTCATCGAGCACGTTCGAATAGCAGAATTCGAAACCATCGGGCATACCGTCGCCGTCTGTATCCCAGTCGGATGGTCCGTTGAGCAATCCATCGCCATCCATGTCCATCATGAACCAAGAGCGTTCTTGGTCTTGGAATGGAGCAGCACGGTTGATCGATTCAAGGAGAGGGATGTTGCAGTTTTCACCAACGCCCACAAAGAGGCCGACTGACGTGTTGGATACTTCCACAATGTCGTCGATGAGGTCCATATCAGAGTCACGGGCAGTTGGGTTTGTTCCGAACGCTTCTTCTTCAAAATTTGCCAGTCCGTCATCATCACTATCAAGGACCATGTCACAGGAATGGGCCCCGATGGAATTTGCTAGTTCGTCCCAATCTGCTGCACCGTCTTCCCCGTTGAATCGTGTTGAAAGGGTGTCCTCCATGGCTTGGTCAAGCAAGAGGCAATCCCAGTTTCCGTTGAGTGGGTCGAACAATGTCACATCGCCACCAGGGGTTTGCACCGTCATGGTGTAGAGGGATTCCCATCGATCATTAAGCCCGTCATTGTCGGTATCACTTCGTTGTGGGTCTGTTCCAAGTTCTTCCTCAATCTTGTTGATCAAACCGTCTCGGTCAGGGTCACCGTTTGGTCCTTGGCTTGGATCTGGCCAAGAATCAGTTTCGTTGGCGATGTTGGCGTCATCCGTATCCGCATCGCCGGGATCTTGAAGCAAATCTTCAGATTCACCATTGTCAAGGGGATTAAGACCATGATCGACTTCCCAGCCATCGCTCATTCCGTCTTTATCGGTATCTGGATCCTCGGGATCCGTACCGTATTGCGTGTTTTCCAACACATCGGAGAGACCGTCACCGTCAGTATCGGTCGCGATTCCTAACGAGGTACCGCTCCCAATCAAATCCTCTTCAGCAGCACTTTCGTATCCGCCGAGCCCTTCACTGGTTTGGAAGTAGCCGGATAGACCAACGAAGATCGAGCCAAATATGAGTGTAGAAACAATAGCGGCATAGGCCATTTGGTTGTGATTAAGCGACATAAAGAACACCCCGCACATCTGTGCAAGTTTCCCCACACCATGTAGTGGTTATAGTCCTTAACCATAGATGGGCAGATTTGTGGTATGAAACATCATCCGTTCGTACCACTAATCCTCAGTTGTACTCAAGACGCGAATCAACCTCAAGCAACCAAAAAGCATCCAACCGTTCGAGCGAAAATTTCGAACTTCTACCGTGTCCACGCTCCCACATTGCAACCAACCAGCCAACGAGAAACGGAAGCATTGGTGAGTCGATGAGCTTGAATCGTACACCATGTGGCGATTCCAATGATTCGACATTCACTGGTCTCCCCCAGCCATACGGAGCAAGATAGTGCTCTGTTAGGGTGGACCAGCTCGATGTACCTTCGATGTAAATCGGGCGTTCGCTTGATTGAACGAGTCCTGCCATGGATGCCGCAATCATAAGAAAAACCGAACGATCTCCGTCTGTCAATTGTGGGGTAAGCCAAGCGTTGATGTGTTCAGAATCGAGGGTGTGCTGGTACGCTCGACACGTGTGGAAAAGTCGTGTGAAGGCATCCATGGGGAGAAACGTGACTGATTCCCCTGCAAGAGCCCAACCCCCATTGAGCCATTCGAGCTCCGAAAGAATCGCAACTGAGTCCATTGCTAAGGAAGAAAAAGTACCCCAAGGGAGGACAGGGAGTTCCGGCGCAGGGGGTAAATTCGCAGGGTCTGGAGTCCATTCAAATTGGATGGTTTTTTGTCCAAGTTGTTGCCATTCGGATTTGAACCGTTGTCCTGCTAATTGCTCTTTGCTGGCAAGCGCAAAACCAGCAGCGACCGGTGCAAAAAGTAAGGTCTGTGCTGATTCCTTCACCACATTAAACGAGCCCCAGCCGTAAGTATTCCAACGGCGTTGGATGACATCCTGTTGACGTTTCGAACGTCGAAACCAGCCAACATCGAGCATCGATTTGTGCCTTAAAAAATACTCTTCTTGGTCGGCGCAGGCATTCATGAACTTACGACCGAGGGGCGTTCTTGAACTTGCTTCAAAGGCATGCCACCATGCGTACAAATCGGTCGTTTTCCAGAGAATCCATGGCCTTCCAGTCGAGTCCATTATGCAACCATCAGTCGATGTGAATTCCGAGTTCAAGGCATCCATGTAGCCTTGGATTTTCGACTCAGAAAGGTCACTCATGGTCCTCACTCAGAAAGGATAGCCGCTTTGCTCATCTTCATTGAAACAATATCGAATCGTTTGATGGTCAGCCTTCAATGCATTCACATCCCTCTTGACCATCATTGGATCTTCGCCATTAATGAGAACCCGAGCGTATAGTTTTGCAACTTCTTCCATTTCTCGCAGACCCATGCCAACGCGGGTCAACTCCTGAACACCGAGTCTGAGACCAGATGGAGTCATGGCCTTGGTATCGCCGGGAAGCATGTTCATGTTGGTGATGATCCCAGCGTCTTCGAGCAATCTTGCTGCCTTTGCACCAGCCCCAGAATCCTTGGAACCGTGGCGAGTCAACACCTGGTGAGAGGCGGTATAGCCTCGACTTTCGGCAAGCACATCAAAGCCTTCTGCGGCCAAAGAAGCAGCAAAGTGCTTGGCATTCGCCACAATATCTTCAGCGTATGAAGTACCGTATTCTTCGAACTCGGCCAATGCAATGACTTTGCCAGCAACATGGTGAAGATGGTATGAAGAGCAAACCCCTGGGAAGATGGCATTGTTGAGGCGTTTTTGGAAGGCCGGGTCTTCACTGCTAGAAAGGAGAAAACCACCTTGAGGCCCTGGGAAGGTCTTGTGGGACGAACCCGTCATCACATCCGCACCTTCTCGTAGAGGGTCTTGGAACACACCGCCAGCGATGAGTCCAAGCACGTGGGCACCGTCATACATGACCTTGGCACCAACTTCATGGGCAGCGTCGGCTATTTCTCGAAGTGGAGTGGGGAACAGAAACACTGACTGACCGATTAAAGCAATTTTTGGTTCGACATCACGAATTAGAGCACATGCCCCATCGACATCCGGTTCCATTCGATCTTCGTCCCAAGGGTAGGTGGAGAGATTGAGATCACGGAGTCCCACAGCACCCATTCGAGCGTGAGAGATATGACCACCATCGGCCGTTGAGACTGCGGTGATTTTGTCACCTGGCTTTGCGAGTGCTTTGAGTGCCCCAATGTTGGAAACGGTTCCCGATGTGGACTGAATGTTGGCAAACGGTGCGTTGAACACTGACTTCGCGAGGTCAATGCCGATGCTTTCAATTGTATCAAAATCATCGCAGCCTTGGTAATATCGCTTGCCAGGTAGGCCCTCTGCATAGCGACCATGGAGATCGCTTGCTACAATTTTTTGAACCATAGGAGATACAATGTTCTCTGAGGCAATCATTCCAAGTCCGTTTCGATAGAGATCACCACTGTCAGCAGCGGCTTTCATGACTGCATTTGCTTTGTCCAAAGTTGACGCGCTCGGTGTCCATGAACCATGTGTTCTGCTCATGCTCTGCTCACTTGTTGGTCGGTCTTTGAACCCATTGATGTGGTTCTTTGACGACTGTCTCAACTGAAATCAATGGAATCGTCCTTTTCCGACTCCACACCAGGACGAACATTCGGACCAGTTGGTTTGCTTCCTACCTTGACATTGCTCGTTTTTGGTCGGCTTTGAACACGCTCAGAGACCCTTGTGTTGGTGGGTATGCCTCGTTTTCCAAGGTTCACATCGGTTACAGACTTTGGAGATGCTGTTTTTGCCTTGGCCTTTGAAGGAGTGGAGGGGGAATTCTTCTTCGAGCGTTGCTGTTGTCGGCCACGATACGCAGGTTGACCAATCAATCGTTCGAGTGCTGGAACATCTGCTCCTTCTTCTTTCGGCCGTTTGAGCCACCATCCATCGCCAAGTGGCTGAAGCCGAGGTGGTCGAGACTTTTGGATGGATTTAGATTGACGCTTCAGTCGTGCCTTAACAGCCTTCTCGGTGTCCTTTGGAAGGCGAACACTGAGCCATGCAGGCAGCCCAATATCAAGCACAACACCGTTGACGGTAACGAGCATACCAGACAACAGAAGATGTGTGCCGACGGGAATGTTGCCACGCTCAGGTTTGACCTTGAATCGCTTCATACGTTTGGCATAGGAAACCATCCCTTTCTGATCACGATGGCGGATGACACGGCGTTGCTGACGTGCAAAGCGACGGGACGCAATGTGAACAAGCAGGAGGGTAAATAATACGAGGATGCCAGCAAGTTGACCTTGTTGTCCATAGACGAAAATTGCTAACACAATCCAAGTAGGACCCAACACGAAGTAGTTGTAAATAACATTCAGCCAACCAAAACTGAACCGTGGCGGCATGCCACGGCGCGTAGCTTCATGAGCAGCAATTAGGACATTGGCATTAATCGCTTCATCCATACCACCCTTCACCACAAGACCTGCGACTGGGTTCACTGGAGCCTCATTGATCCACTGGCGAACTTTTCGACCACCGCCGACCGCAAGAGCCACTTCCAATTCTTCACTGTCAACGGATTGACCGAGAATGGCAGCGAGCGCGAGCACGCGAGGGTCTTGGCCATCACTAACTTTGAGTTCTGACAATATGGAACGAGCACTGTGCCAATCCCCTTTATCGATTAAGCAGAGTGAAGCGGCGATTCTTGGTCGGACACCGAGAGGTTCTGCTCGCACCAGTTGAAGTGACAATTCCAACGCCTCGTCGTGTCGACGTTGAGCGCGCATCAAACTAACCATCGAGAGTTGAGCAACATGGGTCAACCGGTCGTTGTGAATCGTTTGGTCAGTAGGGGATGGTTGCCAACCACGGAGCATACGCATCAAGATCTGAAGATGGTCGATGCAGGAATTGTTCTCCCAATCCCAGAAATCATCTTCTTCAACGGTGCCTTGCCAGGGATCCAGCCACTCACAAACAAACGCCAATAATTCAGGTTCATCATATCCTTCAGGTTGTTGCAAACCGTGGAGTGCTTCTCGAGCAGCATCCAAACGCCTCGAAGCCATGTGACCCACTGCCACAATCATTCTGCAGATGTCATCATCTCCACCAGCTTGTGCAAGCACTTTCTTGGCTTCTTCAATGGCTTTTGGCCACAACCCACGAATCGCCATTTCCCACATGTGGGCTCGTGCCTTTTCATGGCGAATCAACGAAGGGTCTCCCTCAATGGAGCGGTTTTGGAATTGAATCAGTGCATCGAGATCTTCCGCAATTGCGGCCTCCTCCACGAGGGTGCGCATCCAATCGCCTTGTGCAAAGGTAACAGCACCTTCCCTGCGTTCATCTGGATTCAAGTCAAACCGCAATGAACGAAGCGAACGGAAACGAAGAATCGACAAGGCCCATGTGAACAAAAACACGGCTTGGCCAAGTGCAATAAACATCCATGTTGCTTCAAGGCGAGCCCGCTCATCAAAACCAAACCGATCAGCCTCCAAGAGGTCAGTGAATGGCATGAGTGAGCCGAATTCTTTGTAGCATACCAAAATCAACAGCAGAACCGTGTAACCGGAAAATCCAGCAAAGGCGAACGTCAATTGCCTCGATTGGGCTTCCACCTCCGTACGAATTTCCCTCGGCGTATCGAGGGTCACACCAAACAAGCCACCAAACGACTGCCCACCGAGGACCAAGTTACGAGTTAACTCGAAAATGAACGCCAGTCCGACAATTGCAATGTTCATCGAAAGGTAAAGCGAAAGGAATTGAGGTAATTCTTTGATGAATTGCCATTCAAAGAGAATTTGGGCAATGAGGTCAACGCGTTCAAAGACCATGTAACCAAGGACACCACCGTAGTTGAGAATATCGAAAGCTCGCTGTTCAGGAACATCGTTGAAGAGAATGTGGTACACTGTGATGATTCCATTGAGGGCCGTGATTGGCATGGTGAGAAGGAAGACCACCAGCAAAAGAGAAAACAAACGGTTGAGGAATCTGGGCTTATCAGGATCAATTGGATTTGCTCGACCGTTTGCGGTTCGCCACTTGTTGATCAGAATCATGTTCCAAGAGGCCCCCATGATTCGACCATAGGCAAAGATGGTTGGTGCCATGAAGGTAAGCATGGCGGCTGCCACCCAAATAGGACGGATTGTGGCAGCACCAGTTGATTGGGAACTTCCATACAAGACCACCGCAAACGTGGCCCCAAGGAGAATCAGAAGAGTGGTTAACCGTCGAACGAATTTCACGTAGCCCTTCGATTTAGCCGAGGATTTTCGAGTGCCAACCAGTTGTGCATTCAAAGTCTCCCAAGGTGAAATGAACACCGGAATGAGAACCAAAACTCCGATCAGGAAAAGATTCGGCAAGAAATAAACATCTGCGTCGAACAGTAATTCAGTGATCAACAGGAGAACACCTGTCATGCCCATCACGTAGAGCCCAACGCCGAATGCAGTGCCACCCTCTTGTAGCAACGCACGGGCGTCATCGACATCTCTTGTGATTCGGTGTACTTCATACAGGTCATCATCAATTTCGAAGGCGACTTGGAGGTTAGCCAATTGGTTTGGAATGAACCAACGCCATACGGGAATAGCAATGGCAAACGCAACAATCGCCGGATAGAAGTACTCGAGACGGAAATCGCTTACGTCTGTAACGCTCGCCGCTGCCGCTTGAGGGAGCAGTTGAATCAGGAAAATGGAGGAAAGCAAGGCCAACCTTACCTTACGAGCCTTCCCATTCATAACCGAGCGTCACACCAATCAAACATCAATACATCGGCGACGTGACACTAGCGATGACGGATTAAGAACCTCTCAATTCGGTCGAAGACCTCGTTGAGTACGCCAACCTCGGGAAGGTAAACAATTCTGAAATGTCCACGGCCGAGTTCTGGAGAGAAACCACTTCCATGCACCACGAGTACATGCTCTTCATGGAGCAAATCCAGCACAAACTGCTTGTCATCGAGTGCCCACTTTTCATCGGTGAGTTTGACAAACATGTAGAATGCGCCACCCGAGGATTGCACTTCGAGGCCTTCAATCGAGCGAATGCGTTCCACACATATATCCCGTTGCTGCACAACCTTTGCCGCATAGCCCTTCATCCAAGAGCGATCTGATTCCAAACCAGCAAGATAGCCGAGTTGGGCTGGTGTTGAAGCACAAAGGCGTGAGCGGAGCATGCGCTCAATTCCATCGCGAACCAACAACATTCGCTTTGATGGATCATGAATCGCCATGTAGCCGATTCGCCAACCCGGTGCATAGTAGACCTTGGAGACCCCATTGAGACAGACAACTGGTACATCTGTTGAGCACTTCGCCACGCTCACATGTTCGCCAGTGAAATCGAGACCGTCGTAAATTTCGTCGGCCACAACAATGCAGTTAGGGTAATCCCTGGCAATGTCGAGAACACCTGCAATTTCTTCTGCATTCGCCACACTGCCGCATGGGTTATTGGGATTGATCAGAACAAGTAAACGGACAGAAGCATCCATTTTCGCCCGGATGTCATCAAGGTCAAGGCGCCAGCCGTCATTGGGTTTGAGCCTGTACTCAACGGTCGTCGCACCGTACATCTGCGGGTAGGCCATGTATGGTGGGTAATGTGGACCTGGTGCGAGAACTTTGTCGCCTTCACACAGCACCGAAGCGAAGAGTATCTGCAGCGCTTCAGTCACCCCGTGACAAACATAGATGTCTTCGGAACTTGCAGGCCATCCCTTTCGCTGTTCGTCCTTAGCGATTGCAGCCCGGAGCGAGGGTAATCCGTACGAAGGCGAGTACCCGTTATGCCCATCCTGAAGAGCTGCTGCATAGGCATCCACCATATGTTGTGGTGTAGGTAAGCCGGGATAGGCGATTGGGTCTCCAATGTTCAACTTGAGGATCGTGTGCCCCTGTTCTTCCAGTTTTGTCGCTGGAACAACAACATCCCGTATGGCGTATTCAATGTTCGATGCACGTGGTGCGACGGGAATTTGATGCGTTTTCATTGCCTCACCAGTTCATGCTTTAGCAGTCCATTCTTGAACATTGAGTTAGATGGAGTCCCACGATGCCCCGCCCATCGTCAAAATGGTGGCAAAGTCGTCTTCATCCACAGGTTGGATCGAAAGGCGCTGACCACGGCGGATCAACAGCATGTTTTCACAGGCAGGGTTGTCTCGAACCGATGGCAATGACACAGAATCCGGCAGCTGCATCACCGGTTCAATGTCCACCATGAACCATCGTGGTGAATCTGCAGTTGATTTAGGATCGTGGTAATTGCTCGATGCATCCCACGAAGTGTGGTCTGGATAGCCCTCTTTACACACCCGAGCAACACCTGCGACGTGAGGTGGCTTGCAGTTCGAATGGTAGAAGAGAACTAAGTCGCCAACCTTCATTGCATCGCGCATCATGTTTCGTGCCTGATAATTTCGAACTCCGTCCCAATGGGTGGAGCCGTCAGCCACGAGTTGAGTATATGGGTAGACATCAAGTTCTGATTTCATCAACCAATAGTTGACCATGATTCACCCAAAAGTCGGGCTTCTATGAACTGTTCCTCACCAAGCATCCACGACATCATCGACCAATGCTGCGTCAAGTACATCGATATCAACCGTTTTCGCATTGCCCAGTCCAAGCCGTTTCGCCATGGAAGTTCTGCCACCGACCGCACCCAGTCCTGCTTTTTCGAGGGTGACAAAGATGGCTGGAAGAAGAATCAATGCACTCGCTGCGGCAACCCACAGCAAAATCAAGATAACAGTGACGAATGGTTTGATTTCAGGAATCGGAATTTGATATGCGGTGAGCATACCAAGCGTTGTAACAACAGCCGCTTCGAATAAGGACATACCTGTTCCGATGGCAGCACTACGAATTGCGTCGATGCCACCGCC
>Ga0209653_1002777_pt1 | contig 12496 bp, 7 predicted proteins | sample SaaInl6LU_22_DNA_FD_184644 | JGI IMG/M metagenome (GOLD analysis project Ga0209653, IMG submission 184644) | Marine microbial communities from expanding oxygen minimum zones in the Saanich Inlet - ESP_116LU_22_DNA (SPAdes) (version 2) | ecosystem: Environmental > Aquatic > Marine > Intertidal... | reverse complement strand
AACAACCGTAATAAAAAACTCTTTCCCAAACTCTTTTTAAGGATAATTTAATTCAATCTTATTGTAAAACCATATCGCTATGATTCTACGCGCTGTCTTTTCAATATGTCTATGAACTTGTTTTTTTATTCTCGCTCTGTCTCCCAAAGCGGGTGCAAATATAGAACGAGTTTTCTGGTTTCACAACAACTATTTGTAAAAATATTTAATCTTTTTTACGACCCTAAGCCATTGCCTTATTTTACAAGGAGTTAGACCAAATAAAAAAATGAGAGAAATGGGAAAAAGCATCGGCCAGAGGCCAAAAGCGCCTATTCTTAAAAAGAAAAAAGACCGTAAAAAAGCGAGTTGGTTATTTAAAGAAGTTCCAAACTAATCCAAAACGGACCACAAAATCTCTAAAAGGGTATCCGGGTGCTACATAGTAATCGTAACCGGTAATGGGTGCGTTAAAATGCTCTGCCTTAAGATAGATCCTAGTTTGCTTTACCTTTCCGTTCATAAAGAAGTCTACCAGGGGGTAGCCGCCATTGAAAGTGCTGTTCTGGGTGTAGAATTCTCCCAGCACCGGGCTATAACCATTCATGAGAAAGGAAGAGAAATACTTGAAAGTAAGTCCGGTTTGGAAAAACATGGCCCCGTTAAAGATGTCTTTGGAAAAATACAAGGTATTGCGCGTGGTGATTTCTGGCACAAAGAGCGCCCCATTTTCTTGAGACACCTTCTGGTACATGACGGTATTGTTGAGTGCAAAATGACCCAATCTAAATTCCTTCTGGTATTTCACCTTGATGAGTGCCAGATCTGCCGCCTCCTGAAGGGGCGTCACATAGGCGTTGTCCAGTACCTGCTCAAACACATAGTCTTCTGTACGCTGCGCAATAGGAATCACGGGCTGCTGCCCTGCAAAGTAGGTGTAATTGCCAATCAGGGTATAGCGGGCGTCTAGATTCCCCCATATAGGAGAGTCCAATTGAACAAAGGCAGACTTGTGGTCTTCCATCTGAAAATCTGCCGTGTGCTGCCAATTAAAATTTTCGTAATCACTTTGGTAGAGTAAGAAATTAAAGTCTGGCATTCTAAGCTGGCTGTTCACCCCCACACGGAGCCGGTGCTTTTGCCTATATACATAGGCCAAAGATGCATGGGCTTTATGTGCGGTTAAATCTCCTACCAAGGTATAATCCAAAGATCCTTCCAATTCAAAAGAAGGGGTTTTTTTAAGATATCTGGCCCCCACAGCCACTTCCTGACCCGTGAGCGCAGATTCAATGGTCTGCGTTTCGGTAATCAGTAAGCTATTAAAGTAATACCTGTAATCGTATAGACGGGCCTGTGTTTTTAAAATTCCAAGCAATGGATTGCTAAAGGTAGCAGACACCTCTTGGGTAAGCGTTTTTAAATGGGACTTATCCTTTATGATATTCCTAAAGGCGTCTCCAAAATAAGTGTTTTTAGAAGATTGCAAAAACTGGAAAGACCTGGTTTCATAAGCAATACTGTGGCCCAACACCAGACTGCTCTTTCTTGGCTTGGCTAAAGAATCCTTAGACCTTGCGCGGGTAAGCCTGTAGGTCTGATCCAAAAATACCCGTTTCCCACTGGCTACAGAAGTGGCATTAGTGAAATAAAGATCTATTCTAGAGCGGTCAAAAAATCTGGGATTGGCAGACTGAAACTGTCTTTCTTTAAAGGGCAACCCTCCATGTTCATCTCCTTCTATATTTTGGGCCGCATAATGACCTCTAACGGAATAGGCATTGTCCTTAGACTGATAGTTATAGGTCGCTATAAAACTTCCGGCACTCATTTCATCATAGGCATATTTTCCCTTGGACCTAAATCCTCGGTTGTAGAGAGAAAAATTGGATTTTCTAGACGTATTGGCCGTCAATAAGAAATCTAAAAACTGGCCCTGCTCCAAGGAGGTCTTAAACATCATCTCTGTAAGCGGCGTGGGTACATTGTAATAGGAAACGTCTTCTAATTCCTGATACCCAAAGTGCCTGGCCTTTGCCCCAATAGAGGGCATATAAGACTTGGTGTCTAATTGCGCCCCTAAAGCGGTGTAGGGTTGCCCCATATTGGCCATAGGCATGTATTCAAAGTCGTCCCTTCTGAGGTAATTGTATTTGTAGTCTTTTTGAATGGTTAGGGTGGTGTCTACAAAAGTGGTGTCCCTCTGGTGGGAAATAATCTGGTAATCTTTAATGGTAATTCTAATGGTGTCTATCTTAATGGCTTCTCTACCCGCCATTTTTTTAACCAGTAACTTAAGACTGTCTGCTTTGGTTAAGACCTTTGTACTGTCGGGAAGTTTATTAGGTAAAGAGTCTCGAACTTGCAGTGGCAGGGAATCTGAAGTTTTTACAGGAATGGTGTCTGCAACTTTTACGGTAATAGTGTCTGCGACTTTTACGGGAATAGTGTCTGTTGCCTTTACAGGGATGGTGTCCTGTTTGGCCTCTGGCCGATGCGCCTTTGACTCCGCATGGCCCACAAGCAATCCTAGGCTTAAAAATAATAGTACACTAAAAGCAACTCCTCTCATTAAAAGCATTTCTTAAAAGGGCAAAGGTAATGGTTTTGCGAAAACCGAATTGGTAAAATAAAGCTAAAAAAAAACGGCCCCCAATTGGGGGCCGTTTTATATTATTAAGCAGTTTTATTAGTTCTGCTCGCTCAAGTTTGGATTAAACAAGATTTCTTCTTGTGGGATCTCATAAGTCAAACGCTCGTCTGTGTGAGAGAAAGACTCTCCAGCATTGTCTAACCAGTTAGCACCTCTTGTTCTAGTCTCACGTCTTCTCTTCATAATGAAGTAAGACTGACCCTCTGCAAAAAGCTCTAAACGCGCTTGTAAAGCAGCTTCCTCAGCTAAGGCACTCCCTGAAAGAGCGTCTACGTAAGAACTGTCTCCAATTCTGAGGTCTAGTACTGCTTTTAAGCTGGTTCTCGCTGCAGCGTCGTTTCCATTCTCTGCAGCTGCTTCTGCATGTAGCAAATACATTTCTGCAACCCTCATATAGTGAGAGTCAGAATCAATGTTAGACTGTGGTCCAGAGAAAGGTCTAAATCCATTAGCTTCAGCTCCTTTGTAATAGAACTTACCAGTTGGCATTAAGATAGAATTGAACTGATTCTTTCTAATGTCGTCTTCTTTGAAGTTGGCATATAAGTCTGAATCCATTCCTTTTCTATTTCCTACCGCTGCATAAGAGTAGCTATAGTAGTCCATGAAGCCCCACCATGAGAAAAGAGACGCTAATCCCTGACCCGCTGGTGTAATATCAATACCCCACATAACGCCTGGGATTGAATTAATATCATTGAAACCACCTACAGTACCATCTTCTCCTGGCAATAAAGCCACTTCGTCAGCAGTCATAATTGGGTAATTCCCTGCAGTCACTACTTTGGCAGCGTACTCCTCTGTTTTAGGCCAGTTGTTAAGTGCTCCATAAGTCTTTGCTAATAATCCCCTTACCACATCTTGGTTTAGTTCAATTTTGTCCGTTCTGACAAATCCCTCTAACAAAGTTTCTGCATCTGTTAAATCACTAATTACTAAGTCAAAAACTTCTTGTAATGAGCTTTTAGGCTGATCTAAGTCTTCTGCGCTTTTGTAAATAGGCAATACCGCTTTACCCATGTCTGTAATGTCGTTTACAAATACATGAGCTAGGAAGAAATAAGCATAACCTCTAAGGGCTTTAGCCTGTCCTAAAGTGTGTCTTGCAGATTGAGTGTCTGGAACAGCGTCATTACCGCCAGCACCATCTATAACTAAGTTAGACAGGTTAATAATTCTGTATAAGAATCTCCATGGTCTATAGTTGTAATCATTATCTGGATCTTGTGTTGCAGTAAGTTCAGAGATAGCTGTTTGACGGTTATAACTCTTTCCTAAATGCGCCATGTCTGCAGACAACATATCTAATTGGATATACTGAGTAGTGATTCCGAAATCTTCCTGACTTGAAGTTCCACCACTACCCCTACGGTACAAGTTCTCATATATCCCTAAGAGCGTTGCTTTAGAAACGTCAGGATTTACCTGAGCCGCTTCATTTACTTGCTCCTGAGACAACACATTTGTAGGGAATGTCTCTAAAAAGTCTTTCTCACATGCGATTAGTGAAACAAAGACTCCTGCTAATGCTATTTTTTTGAATGTTTTCATGATCATTATAAGTTTAAGTTAACACCTAACACAATGGTAGATAATGGGTTGTAAGTGTAAATACTAGAACCTCCAGTAATGGCTGTAGATGGATTGAATCCTTGTCTTTCAGACATTAACCACAAGTTGTCTCCAGTAACAAATACATCTGCTTTTTTAAGTCCAATTTTTGACGCAAAAGACTTAGGCACACTGTAACCAATTCTAATATTGTTTAGAGCTAAGTAATCAGCTTTCGTTAAGAATCTAGTAGATGTAGCGTTTTGTTGAATTTGGTAACGCACGTCTTGTCTAGGGATGTTAGTTACATCTCCAGGTGCTTGCCAACGGTCTCTTATGTCTACGTGGAAATTGTTTGTTCCATTGTAGTCATTGTCCATTAAGTTAGCATAAGCAGAGTCGTAAGCCCAACCACCCAATTGGTAGTTAAACAAAGTACTCAAAGAAAAATCTCCAAACTGAGCGTTTAATCTAATGGCACCTCTAAGATCTGGGATAGCGGTCTTATCGATGAATTTATCCGTAGCTTCTGCATACACTTCAGTTAATTCCTGTGCTACATTAGCAGATGGATTGTCGTTTAAGTAAGACGTTAAAGAAGTGATGGTCGCATCTCCGTCGTCAAAAACACCGTTGCTATTTTTGTCGTCAAAATTACGCTCCCATTGTGCTGCACCAGTTGCTGCATTTACACCAGCATATACCGGCATGTACCAGTCGTATAGTGAACGGCCTACTGTTCTAGCAAAACTGCCATCTTGGTCTAACTTCTGCTGTTCTCCTGTAGCTGGATCAATTGGCATAGCCAATAACTCATTTCTAAAACTCTCTCCGTTTACAGCGATATTAAATGTAAACTTCTCATTCTTTACCACACTAAAGTCTAGATCAAATTCAAGACCAGCGTTTAATAATTCTCCGTCGTTTACTTTGATTAATGCATATCCTACAGATGGACCTACTCGTCTGTCAAAGAACATATCTGTTGTGCTCTTTGAATAAGCTTCAATAGAACCTTCTAGAAAACCACCTAGTTCAAATTCAACCCCAACATTAAATTGGTTTGAACTTTCCCAAGTAAGGTCTGGATTTCCTTTGGTAGCAAATGCCAATGAAATATTATCATTCAAGTTATTTACAGAGTAAAGGTTGTATCCTGGGTAAAATCCAACACCACCAGAGTTACCTATCACCCCATAAGAAGCTTTTACTTTTAGAAAATCTACAAAGTCTACACCAGACATAAAGTCTTCTTGAGTCAATACCCATGCAGCTCCAACAGAATAGAAGTCACCCCATTTGTTATTCAAAAATCTAGAAGAGGCATCTCTGTTAAAAGTAGCATTTAAAAAATACTTATTTTTAAAGTCTGTGGTTACGTTGGCAATATAAGATTCTGTTCTTTCATTGTCAGTATATCCATCAGATGGGTTATTAATCACCCCATTAGCAATATCAGTCCCAAAAGGTGTAACTAACTTAGAACGCTCAGCCTCTAAATAATTATATTCATAAGCAGTGGCTACATGAGAAACAAATGCAGATAAATTCATGTCATTAAAAGACTTGTTATATCTCAATCCAGTTCTAATGGTGTAATTTTTAGTTTCCCCTCGACTTCTATTAATTCTACCTCCATCTCCTTTTGCTGGAGAATAAAATGGTTCATTTAATGAAGTAAAATCATTCATGAAGTATTGGTAAGCGAAGTTGTTCTCAAATGTCAACCCTTCTGCCAAAGTAATTTTGGTGTCGTTATTAAAGTTTACAGAATTCGCTTTACTGTTACTGATGTTGATCTGAGAATCTGCCACCCCATTGGTAGCAAAACCAAATCCACGACCGTCTTCTAAACCGTAATCAAATAAGAACCCTCCGTAGATTGGATCTTCTATTTTTTGACCAGCAGCATCTCTTGTAAACAATGGGTAAATAGTTGGTAGGTTATCTATCCACCAGAATTGTGATGAAGATGAAGATCCAGTACCATTATTATTGGTCTCACTCTGGGTGTAGTTCAATGAAGTGTTCATGTTTACAAAATCTCCAAAACTATTGGTTGCTGCTACACGAGCATTTAACCTTTTGTAGTCTGTGTTTGAAGCGTATCCAATGTCGTCTATGAAACCTACAGAAGTGTATAGTGAAGAGTTTTCACTAAAGTTAGAGATCGTTAAGTTGGCCTCTGTTCTGTTAGAGTTTTGAAAAGCAAAATCTTCCCATAATTCTGGATTGTATCTTCTAGAAACTCCAGATCTCACCATTCCGGTAGCTGGATCGATTAATTCAGATACGCCTTGAGCACCAGAACCAGATACATTCCACATATTGTACACAGGAGAAATATCTGAAACATCTGCATTTCCTGCGCCTTCAAATAAGTTTGCGTTTGCGTATGCAACAGCAGCAGCATTATCTCCGTCGTTTTCAATTAATCCTCTTTGACGTGTCGCCTGCCAGTTAATTCCAATATACTCTTCTGGAGATTTAATGGTCTCATATCTTCCAACACCTTGGAAGTTAGTACCTGTTTTCACAGAAACATTGATAGAGTTTCCGGCATCTCTACCTCTTTTAGTAGTAATTACAATTACCCCATTAGCACCTCTCGCACCATATAAAGAAGTAGCAGAAGCATCCTTCAATACAGTCACAGACTTAATGTCATTAGGGTTAATGTCGTTTAATGAACCTCCAAATGGAGCGTCATCTACAATGTACAATGGCGCCTGAGATCCGTTTACAGATCCAAAACCACGAATACGCACTGTAGAAGTACTACCTGGTTGTCCAGAAGTATTAAATACAGCCACACCGGCCGCTTCTCCTGCCAAAGCTTGAGATACGTTGGTAAAAGACTTATTAGAAATGTTTTCTCCAGCAACCACCTTAGCAGAGCCTGCGAAGGAAGTTTTAGATACATTTCCGAATCCTGTTACAATAACTTCTTCCAATGCCTGAGCATCTTCTGCTAATTGAACATTAACAGTGTTAGAAGAACCTACTACTACATCTTGGGTTTTCTGCCCTATATAGCTAAAACGCAAAGTAGCCCCTTGCGCAACAGATATAGAATATAAACCGTCAAAATCTGACTGGGTACCTGTTGTAGTACCTACCACCAATACAGAGACCCCTGGTAAGGGAGCACCGTTTTGATCCGTCACTTTTCCTGAAACTGTCTTTTCTTGAGCGAAAGAAAAAACAAAGCATAACATCATAAAAGATGTTAAAAGCTGCGTTAAATTTAATTTCATTGATTGTTTTTTTAGTTAATTGCCAACAAAAATGAGTAAAAATTATTGTTAACGCAAATTTAACATGTCGTTAAGCCGCTATTTTAGACACTTAACCGTCATTTTTAGGGAATTCCAATTAAAAAGCCCTGAAAATCAATTTATATTGAGAAAAAATTGATTAAGTGTTTGAATTATCGGATAAAGTGTTAAAATGTTTACGAAAATCATAATGTTAAACGCAAAAAACTTCAATAATGCTACATTTCTATAACAAAAAACTCCTCGTGTGTGGCACAGATGAAGCCGGCAGGGGGTGCTTGTCTGGCCCTGTTACTGCGGCCGCAGTGATTCTTCCTAAGTCATTTAGACACCCCATGTTAAATGATTCAAAAAAACTATCTGCCAAACAGCGGGCTATTTTGGCGCCTATTATTAAACAAGCAGCCATATCTTATGGAATAAGTCACGTTTCCCCACATGAGATTGATCGCATTAATATACTCCAAGCGTCCATTAAAGCCATGCACAAGAGCATTGCAAAACTAGAAACCTCCCCTGATTTTATTATTGTAGACGGGAATAAGTTTAATCCATATCCAAACATTCCTCATGAAACTATTGTTAAAGGGGACGGTAAATTTTATGCTATTGCTGCAGCATCTGTTCTAGCAAAAACAGCCAGAGATGAATACATGCTAGCACTGCACAAAAAATTTCCTTACTATCAATGGAATAAAAATATGGGCTACCCGACAAGCATTCATAAAGCAGCCATTCTAAAATGGGGTGTTTCCCCACATCACAGAAAGACATTTAAAGGGGTTAAGGATATTTGACTATGCAAAAGAGGGGCTTGTATTATTTTAAGTCATAAATAGTACCTTTGAAAAGTTATAATTGAATACCATTCCATGAAATCTTACCTTGTCATTTTAACCGCATTGCTTTTGGTGCATTGCAGTCCTAAAACTGTAAACCAAGAACAGCCTCTTCTAAGTTATTTATCCAATCAAGATGATTTTGTCGTTAGAACGGATCATTTCAATCAGTTAAAAGCAAACCTGAACAACAACAGTCAATTTTTAAACTTTATTGATCAGGGGGCGTTTAAAAATTCTACACAGCGCTTTGAGTTGCTACAAAAAATTGATGTAAACACTCAGGCGCTCATGAGTATAAGAGAGATTGGAAAAGATGAGATTGATTTTATCATTATCACAGAACCGGCCCAAAGTACTTTAGCTTCTTCTGATCAAGTTTCGAGTAAAAACTACCAGGAATTTTTAATCGAAAAAAGGGTTTATCCCTCTAAAAATAAAGATCAAGTGCTCTACAGTGTGATCATAGGAGAAAATCTATTATTGAGCTCTTCTCAACTACTCATAGAGAATACCATAAGGAATTACAACAATCCAATAACTCCTGAGTCATTGGTAGCACTTTTTAAGGTAACCGAAGAAAACAGCCTTTACTTTAGATTAAATTCTGAGAGCTTTTTATTAAAAAATAGCTTTTTCCCCTCCTTTACCAATAGTTTTGGCGACTGGGGTGCATTGAGTATTGGCTTGGCCAATAAAAAAATGGAATTTCATGGTTTTAATTCAAGAAATGACAGTGTTCCTTATTTTCTAAACCTTTTTAAAGAAAGTAAACCGGTAGTACTAAAATCTCCTCATTATATTCCCGAAGTGGCTTCCAGTATAAAAATGTATGCCGTTCAAAACATGGAACAGTTTAATAGTGTTCAGAACAAAATCAAAAACAGGGAGCTCGCTTTAGATACCATTTTTAACAAGGTAGAGGAAATAGCTACTTTTAAATTAAAAGAGAATACCCTAGCCCTCATTCATTTTACCAGCCTTGAACCAGCCAATATTTCAAAACTATCAGTTAACAAAAGCCCAGAATCTGAATACAGAGACTACCCCATATACCGTTTAAACAATCCATCATTGATTGAAACTTCCTTTAATACGCTATGGAATAAATTGGAGGCAACCTATATGGTTCCCTTAGAACAAAGTCTATTATTTAGCAGTGATATTTCAGACATAAAGACCGTGATAGGAAATTTGAGTACTGGAACAACCCTTGAAAATAGCCCTGCGTTTTCAAGCACCAAAGCGTTTTTGGCAGAGGCCTCTACAGTGCTGTTTTATCAGGCGCAAACAACTCATTTTAATCCAGATAAAGCGCATGATTATTTTTTAGCCCCAAACCAAAAGGAGGACAAAAACACCAAAGTCTTTGCCTCTCAATGGGTGGGCGACCAAGATTTCTTTCACCAACACTTGGTGTTTCTAGATTTACCCCCTAAAAAAGACCAGGGAGGTGTTTCTCCAATAATGAGTCTACAATTAGAAAATCCTATATCATATACACCTCAGTGGGTGAAAAATCACATTAACAAAAAACAAGAAATACTAGTTCAAGACAATAAAAACCAGTTGTATCTTTTTGACAACAATGGCAAATTACTATGGAAAAAACAACTTCAAGGTCCTATACAGGGAAAAGTATCTCAGGTAGACCTGTATAAAAATGGCCGCTTACAATTGGCATTCACCACCACAAATCAATGGCTCGTTTTAGATAGAAACGGAAACGAAGTACCTCCATTTAACAAAACTTTTAAAGACGGAAATTTGAGTCCTTTGGCCGTGTTTGACTATGACAACAACAAAGAGTATCGTTTTGTTTTTGGACAAGGAAAAGATATTTATATGTACGACAGAAATGCAAAAAAGGTCCGTGGATTTAAATACAATAAAACAAAATCCTCTCTTTTAGAGGTCCCAAAACATTTTAAAATATCTGGAGATGACTACTTGGTGTTCAAAGGAATAGACGGGAGTTTAGATATTTTAAACAGGATAGGTAAGACCAGGGTAAAAACAGCCAAGAATTATTCCTTTTCTGATAATGAAATAGCCATTTTAGATAAACAGTTCTCTTTTACAGATCTCCAGGGCAATCTCATTCAGATAAATACCAAAGGCAAAGAAAGCAAGAGACCTTTAAAAGTAAATGCCGCACACAGAACATCCATGAAATTTAACCAATTGGTGGTGCTAGAAGACAATATATTGTATTCAAAAGGTAAAAAAGCAGTGCTCGAATACGGAATTTACACCCCTCCTACTACCATCAAAATAAACCAGAAAATTTATATAAGCATAACTGACACTCAAAATAAAAAGGTGTATATGTTTGACAGTGAACTAACAATGCTTGAAGGTTTTCCTGTGTATGGAAGTGGTGAAATTGACCTAGTGGAATCTTCTGAGAATGGTACGTTGAACTTTGTCACCAAGGATAAAGAAAATAGCCTTGTGGTGTACCGGATTAAAGAATCAAAGAACACTAATTAAAAAGGCCAGTAAGCCATATGAGTAACGCTATATCCTTCTTTTTTAAACAGAAATTAAGCTATATTCTAAAGTCAAGTCTTTAATTGAGCCTCAAACAGCACTAGAAAATGCTTTAAAAGTTTGGCTTTTACCTCAACCATATCCTGAGGTATACCATTGAGCTCTGCAGCCATAGAAGTCACTGCCTTATCTTTAATTCCACATGGAATCATAAGATCAAAATAGCCCAAATCTGTGTTCACATTGAGTGCAAATCCATGCATAGTAACCCACCTGCTAGCTCTTACACCCATAGCACAAATTTTGCGTGCAAAAGCGGTACCTACGTCCAGCCAAACACCTGTTTCTCCAGGTGACCTTGTAGCATTAATACTGTATTCAGCCAAAGTAAGTATTACCGCTTCTTCTAACAAACGAAGGTATTTATGAATGTCTGTAAAGAAATTCTCTAAATCTAAAATAGGATAGCCTACTATTTGCCCAGGACCATGATAGGTAATATCTCCCCCCCTATTGATTTTATAAAAGCTGGCTTCTTTTTCTTTGAGGGCTTCTTCAGAGACCAATAAATGATCCAAATTACCACTCTTACCCAAAGTAAAAACATGAGGATGTTCTACAAAAAGGAAATGATTTGGGGTAGGTAAAGAAGTATTTTCTCTCTTATTTTGAACTTTTAAAGCCACCGTTTTCGAAAACAAAGCCTCTTGGTAATCCCAAGTCTCTTTGTAGTCTTTGAGACCTAAATCCTCTAAAAAAAGTTCTTTATTCATGAAGCAAAGATACTATTTCAATAGCGGTTTTAGTCATTGGGGTTATTCAAAATAACCAAAGCGGCAATGACCCCTGGAACCCAACCACAAAGGGTCAGTAAAAAAACAATTAAAATAGAACCACAACCTCTTCCGATTACAGAAAGCGGTGGAAAAATAATAGCCAATAATACGCGCCAAAAACTCATGAGTATTCTATTTATTTATAAATAGTCTTTTAAATGACGTAAAAGTAGCTCAATTGTTACATGTATAACTATAAATTAGTACGAAGTACTTATATTTGCCCCTTATAATTCGCACTTATGCAACTGACAGAACAAGAAATTGTAAGAAGAGAAAAGTTACACAAATTAAGAGCTTTAGGAATCAATCCCTATCCGGCTGCTTTATTTCCTGTAAACACCATGTCTACAGAGATTGAACAAAACTATGCGGAAGGAAAACAAGTTATTGTCTCTGGAAGGCTCATGCGAAAAAAGGTGCAGGGAAAAGCCTCTTTTGCTGAAATTCAAGACAGCGAAGGACGCATTCAAGTATACTTTAACAGAGATGAGATAGACAGCACCCCAGAAAGCCAACAGTACAATGAAGTGTTTAAAAAGCTTATTGACCTTGGCGATATTCTAGGGATAGAAGGAACTCTCTTTACCACCCAAGTAGGAGAAAAAACGGTGATGGTAAAAAAATTCACCTTATTGAGCAAAGCTTTAAGGCCATTACCGCTGCCAAAAGTAGACGCAGAGGGTAAAGTGCACGATGAATTCAACGATCCTGAATTGAGATACAGACAGCGTTATGTGGATTTAATCGTAAATCCTCAGGTCAAAGACACCTTTATAAAGAGAACAAAGATCACCAATAGCATTAGAAAATTCTTTAATGACAAAGGCTATTTAGAAGTAGAAACCCCCATTTTACAACCTATTC
>Ga0209653_1002776_pt1 | contig 12496 bp, 15 predicted proteins | sample SaaInl6LU_22_DNA_FD_184644 | JGI IMG/M metagenome (GOLD analysis project Ga0209653, IMG submission 184644) | Marine microbial communities from expanding oxygen minimum zones in the Saanich Inlet - ESP_116LU_22_DNA (SPAdes) (version 2) | ecosystem: Environmental > Aquatic > Marine > Intertidal... | reverse complement strand
AAAAAATTACACTTTTATTTTTATTAGCTTGAGCTTTTGGGTTTGCTCAAGGTCTAACAGAAAACAAAACTAGTCTTTTAAAGATTTATTAATTTTAAAAACCCTTTAAAAATTTATTTATTTACTTTTATATTCATTATTTAAAAACAAATCTTATCATGAAAAAAATTACTTTATTATTATTTTTATTGAGTTTAACAATAAACTCACAAACTAGAGATGTGACCTTTAGCGTTAACATGACTGGTGAAACTTTTACACAAGCCTATGTAAGTGGTTCATTTAATGGCTGGAGTGGAGAAGCCAATCCTTTGACTGACCAAGGGAGTGGTATTTGGTCTGTTACCTTACCTATACCTGTTGGTACACATGAGTATAAGTTTACTTATGATAACTGGACTGGACAAGAAAGTCTTACTACGGGAGATGTTTGTTCAATCACAAGCGGTGGTGGTAATAACAATAGGTTTTTAAACGTATTGGGTTCTGATATCGTATTGCTTACACCTCCTTTTGGTGGATGTGCAGAATCTGCTACGAACCCTGGTCCGCACGATTTAACTGTTAATGTAGACATGAGTGGCTATGCAGGAACTATAGGTACTGCAGTAAACATCAATGGTGAAAATTATAATAGCCAAGGTTTAGGTGCTTGGTGTGGTGCATGTATTCCTTTAGTAGATCAAGGAAGTGATATTTGGTCTATTACTCTTTCTTTAGAAGAGTTTACCTATCAATTTAAAATAACCGTTGATGGTTGGACAGATCAAGAAACTTTTACAGAAGGTGACCCTGGAACAGTTACAAATAATGGTAATGTTAACAGATTCATTCAAATGAGTGGAGATAAGACTATTAATTTAGTTTGGAATCAGCCTCAAACTCTTAGCTCTGATGAGATAAGTCAATTTGAATCAACTGTACTTAATAATCCAACAGATACTCAATGGACAATTAAAACTCCAAATACAAGAATTAAATCTGTACAAATTTTTAATGTTTTAGGAAAAAGAGTTTATAGTGTGTCTCTTGATAAAAACGAAATCATGATTCCAGCTTACAACTTGTCTAGCGGAATTTACATTGCTAAGATTCAAACTGAACTAGGAACTAAGAGTATTAAGTTACTTAGAAACTAAGAGAGTTTATTACAATCATAAAAAAGCCGCTCGTATGAGCGGCTTTTTCTTTTTCATAGCTATCACTATTTGCTATTTTCCACCCAACATTAACAACTCATTACAAACAACTTCTGTAATGTATCTTTTTTCTCCTTCTTTGGTTTCATAACTTCTAGTGGTTAGTTTTCCTTCTATGGCAACTTCACTTCCTTTATGAAGGTATTTTTCAACGATCTCAGCTGTTTTATTCCAAGCAACTACATTGTGCCACTGGGTGTCGGTTACTTTTTCGCCTTGAGCGTTTTTATAACTTTCATTGGTAGCAATCGATAATTTTGCTAATTTTTTACCACTTTCTAAAGTGATGATTTCTGGATCGTTTCCTAAATTTCCAATTAACTGTACTTTGTTTCTTAACGTACTCATAAGATAAGGTTTTGTGCACTTTGCTTTTTTTACTCAGTGCAGGTTTATAATTTAATTTCTGTCGAACGGTTATTTCGTTTTGACATGGCAAAGATGTAACTACTTCAAAATTTTATTCGGTTACAAAGCACTTACTTTCGATTGTAAGTATTTGTAGTCGTTTGTAAACGAATAATTTGTACCTTTAACAATTAAAAAATAAGACTATGGAAACGAAACAATGTCTGGAGTGTGGAGATCCTGTAAAAGGTAGAATTGACAAAAAATTCTGTTCTGATTATTGTAGAAATGCCTACAATAATAAAGTCAATAAAGATAGTAAAAACCTCATAAGAAATATCAATAACAGGCTGAGAAAAAATCACAAAATACTCGTGCAACTCAATCATTCTGGTAAGACAAAGGTTTCTAGAGCAAAACTATATGATAAAGGTTTCGATTTTCAACTCTTTACTTCTATTTATAAAACAAAAACAGGAAACACCTATTTTTATGTCTATGATGAGGGTTATTTAGCCTTAGAAAATGAGTTGTATTTATTAATTAAAAGAGAATCGTAAAGATAAAAGGATATAAGAGTAAAATAATTCTAGTTATAATAGTGTTGGTCTTAATAGCGTTTCGATTTTATAAAAAATATGAGCGAAATGAAAGACAAAAACTTGATCAACAAAATGCCACCGAACAATTTTTAAAATACAAAAAGCATCAGGATAGTTTGCCTTTAAAAGATTATAAAAAAGCTGTTAAAAAAGATCGGACTCTTTAAATTCTATTCGTAAATCTAATTTTGATGATGGAATGAAAAAACATAAAAGAAGCTCAAAAAAGAATTCAACAAGAAATTGATAATGAAAAAAAGAACTAGTTATTTCCAACTATTTCCCTTCATTTTTAAGGCAGCTTTTAAAACATCTTTCTGACTTATTTGTCCGATTAGTTTTCCATTTTCAATAATTGGAAAACGTCTTCTTCCGGAGTTGATAAATTTTGTTGCAGCATCAAAAATATTCATGTTCTTGTCAATAGTTTCAACTTCTGAAACCATGTTATTTGCTACAGAATGACTATTATCCATCGGCATATTATAATATTTACTATCTGAGATATGTTTAATACAGTCCGTTTCTGAGATAATCCCGATTAATTCATTTTTATCATTGACAACGGGTCCTCCAGAAATTTTATCTTTAATCAACGTAGCAATAACATCATGTTTTGTTTAGGCTGGTTGAAAGGTAATTAACTTCGTTGTCATATAATCTGATACCAGTATTTGTTCTGCTGGTTTAGAAATCGTTTTATTTCTTTTCCCTTGAAAATTTATAATTCCCATGATGTTAAATTTTGATTCCTTTGAATGTACTGATTTTTAAATATTTACCATATTTTATTCTCTTTTTTTTTATTTAGTACATTTATACAAATTAATCTTTATGAAAAAATATACCTCAATAATATCCTTAACAATCGTAATCTTTGCTGCTTTATGGGGTTTTTATGACATGAGTCCAAGTTTTGTAAAAGAAGCTAAAAGCACTACTGATTTCTCTATAGAAAAAGCATTGACACATTTAAAAGAAATCTCAAAAGAAACGCATCATGTTGGAACAACTGCTCATAAAGATGTTCAGAATTATATCATTTCAGAATTAAAAATCCTTGGATTAAGCCCTACAGTTCAAACACAAGCCATCGTTAATAAAAAATGGTTTGCTGGTACAACTGTTGAAAACATTATTGTAAAAATTGAAGGCTCTAAAAAAGGAAAATCTTTATTACTCCTATCACATTATGATTCAAATCCGCATTCTGCTTTGGGAGCTAGTGATGCAGGCTCTGGTGTAGTGACCATTTTAGAGGGTTTAAGGGCGTTTTTAGCGAACAACAAACAACCTGAGAACGATATCATTATTTTGATTTCAGATGCTGAAGAATTAGGTCTCTTGGGTGCCAAGGCTTTTATAGAATATCATGCGTTAGCAAAAGAAGTTGGATTGGTTTTAAATTTTGAAGCAAGAGGTAGTGGTGGACCAAGTTATATGTTGTTAGAAACCAATGGAAAAAACAGTAAGATGATTACTGAGTTTTTGAAAGCGAATCCTTCTTATCCAGCTTCAAACTCATTATTATATAGTGTTTATAAAAAACTACCGAATGATACTGATCTCACTGTTTTTAGAGAAAATGGAGATATCAATGGATTTAATTTTGCTTTTATTGGTGATCATTTTGATTATCATACAGTACAAGATTCTTATGAAAGATTAGACAGAACGACCTTAGCACATCAAGGAGATTATTTGATGAATACACTCCACTATTTTTCAAATTCTAATATTGATAATTTAAAGAGTGAGATTGACTTGATTTATGTGAATTTTCCTTTTATCAAGTTGCTAACCTATCCTTTTTCTTGGGTAATGCCATTATTTTTAATTGCTCTTATTGTCCTATTAATTCTTGTTTTCTTTGGAATCTTATTGAACAAAATTCAGATAAATCAATTACTCATCGGTTTTATACCTTCTTTAATGTCGATAATTTTATGTAGTGGTGGCTCTTATCTAGTATGGAAATTAATCTTGATGATTCATCCTTCATATAAAGATATGCTCCATGGTTTTACTTATAATGGCTATTGGTATCTGATCGCTTTTGTTTGTTTTAATATTTGGCTATTGTTTTTTATCTATAAAAAATTTACAAAAAAAGAGAATACAAAAAGTCTTTTAATTGCTCCAATAGTTATTTGGTTGCTTATTAATTTTCTGATTCAAGGAGATTTTAAAGGAGGTGGGTTTTTAATTATTCCTGTTATAATAGCAGAACTTATTTTAGCCATTTCAATTTTTTATAAGCCCACTAAAAAAAGTTTTTCTGTCTTATTTGCATTCCTTTCTATTCCTACTATTTATATCATCGCTCCATTAGTTAAATTATTTCCTGTTGGTTTAGGATTAAAAATGGTATTTATAAGTGGCTTATTTTTAGCCTTACTTTTTGGTCTATTATTGCCCGTGATTAATGCCACAGAGTCTAGAAAAGCATTCAGAAAATTGGCTGGGTTTTTAACTGTTCTTTTCTTTGGTATAGCAACTTTTAATGCTGGATTTGATGTTGATAACAGAAAACCGAATAGTTTAGTGTATGTACAAAACTTAGTAGATTCTACCTCTTATTGGGGAACATATAATACGGTTTTAGATGACTATGTTTTGCAAAAAATTAGTGAGTCTCCAACAAAAGGTGGGATCATTTCTGCAGAAACAAAAAATAAATACAATACAAGGTTTACCTATCATAAGAAAGCTATAAATAAACCCATTAAGGCGTCTGATATTTTTATAAACACTGACACTATTATTAATAATGAAAGAGTTTTAGATTTTACTATTACTCCAAATAGACCCATCAATAAATACGAGTTAAGTGTTACGGATAGTTTATATTTCAATCACTTAATGGTGAATAATATTCCTGTAAATGATGGGAAATCATTCTCAATAAAAAGAGGGAGTTTTTTAATCTATCATATGGCTAACTCGGACGATGTGTTGCAAATAAAATTAACAATTTCTGAAGAATCAAAGCCAGCTATTGTATTGAATGAAATTTCTTACGATTTATTAAGTAATCCTCTCTTCTCAATTAAGCCAAGGTCTGAAGCGATGATGCCAATGCCATTTGTGTCTAACGATGCAATTATGCAAACTCAAAAAATTCAATTTTAAACTATTTTATTTCAGAAACACGTAATGTATTAACCATTCCTCGTTCTTCAACTGGCATCGAAGTTAAGTTAATCACAATGTCTCCAGATGTGACAAATTGCTTTTCTTTTGCTATTCTATTGATGTCTTCAACAGTATCATCAGTACTTAAATGTTCGTCATAAAAAAAGGCTCTTACTCCCCATAGTAAATTCAGTTTCCCTAGAATTCTTTTTTGTGTTGTAAATGCTAAAACATGAGTCTGTGGTCTCCATGCAGAAATTTGAAACGCTGTATATCCACTATTTGTCAAAGTACAAATTGCTGCTGCATTTGTATCATTAGACATTAATGCTGCGTGATGACATACTGCTTTTGTAATAAATCTATCCGTTCTAATGTGCGGAGCTTCATGTGGAACTTTAATTAGAGGAGAGCTCTCTACACTCATAATTATTTCACTCATCTTTTGAATAACTCTTACAGGATGTTTTCCTACAGAGGTTTCTCCAGATAACATTACTGCATCTGCACCGTCCATAATTGAATTGGCAACATCATTGACTTCTGCTCTTGTAGGAACAGCATTTTCAATCATTGTTTCCATCATTTGAGTTGCAATAATTACAGGAATACGTGCTTTTTTAGCTCGCATCACTAATTTCTTTTGAATTAGCGGTACTTCTTGCATTGGTATCTCTACTCCTAAATCTCCACGAGCAACCATTAATCCATCGCAATAAGGAATTAATGAATCTATGTTTTCTACAGCCTCTGGTTTTTCAATTTTTGCAATTACAGGAACTCGATATTCTGAGTTTTGAGCAATTAAATCTCTTAATATTCTTAAATCTTCTGGAGTTCTTACAAATGATAAAGCAATCCAATCAACATCTAAACTTAATGCAAAAATGGCGTCTTTTCTATCTTTTTCGGTTAATGCTGGTAATGAAATGTTTGTGTTAGGTAAGTTCACTCCTTTTTTAGAAGATAAAACTCCACCTACGATAACTTTGGTAACTACATTTAATTTCTTGTCAGTAGCAACTACTTCAAATAATAATTTCCCATCATCAACTAAAATATGTTCACCAGGTTTTACATCTCTTGGAAAATTTTGATAGGTCATAAATGCCTTTTGTTTGTTTCCAATACATTTTTCTGTAGTAAAAACAAACTCATCACCATCTTCTAATGTAACTCCTTCTTCCATCACTCCAACACGAAGTTTAGGTCCTTGTAAATCAGCTAAAATAGCGACGTTGTAGTTGTTCTCTTCGTTAATCTCACGTATTTGTTTTACGCGTTCTTTTACATCATCATAGTCAGCATGAGAAAAATTAATTCTAAAAACATTTACACCTGCTGTGGCAAGTTCCGTTAGAATTTCTTTTGTACTTGTTGCTGGTCCTAAGGTGGCAACTATTTTAGTTTTCTTGTTTTGTGGCATGTTTTAAAAAATTAAAAATTCTTTCGATTTTAAAGCATCTGTTTCAACTACATAAGATGTTACCACCTGATTGAGTTGGTTAATCTTATCTACTGTTTTATAAATTAATTCTTGGTTGGGCTCTCCAACTATTTTCAAAAAATAATCTACATTCTTCTTTTCTGGGATTAAATATGTTTTAGTTTCAGTACTTAAAACAATGGTATCCAATTCATTTGTTCTTTCTTCTTTGAAGCTATTCGCAATTAAATACCATTCAAAATCATATTTTTCATTAATGTAATTATAAATAGAAAATGATGCTTTTGTATTGTTGCTTTCAAAGTCTAAACTAAAGTCTGCTATTGAAAAAAGCGTGTTTAAATTGTTATTTAAAAGATATGCTAACTTAAAATCTTCTAATGCAGTATGAATACCAATTAATGTATAATTGTCTTCACAAAAATCCTCTAAATCTAATGAGTGAACTTGCATTAAGAATTTATATTAAATTAAATTAACTGTAAAACTTAGCTAACAAAATTACGGATTGTTTTAAGAAAGTAAGTAAAAATTAACGAAATCGTTATCGGTTAAGTGTTTTCAATCTGATCTTGAAAGCTATAATAAACTCTTTTTGACGCTTGCTCTTCCGCTTTCTTTTTAGAGGTAGCTCTTCCTTTTGCAATCTGTACTCCATCAATACTAATCTTTACACTAAAATGTTTTATCGCTTCATTTCCTGTGTCTTCATAGGTTTCGATATAATATTTTTTCTTTTGCTTTTGACACCATTCTATTATAAGTCCTTTATAGCTGGTGATTTTTCCTTCTAGTTTGGGAATATCCACATACGGGATAATCACTTTATCATAAATAAACTTATTGCAATAATTATATCCTTTATCTAAATAAATAGCCCCTATTAAAGCTTCAAAGATATTTCCATGAATATTATCCCCAATGTTATCTTCAGCTATATTACTCTTCACAAATGAAATAAGGTTTAAGTCTTTTCCTAATTCATTTAAATGTTCTCTACTTACAATTTTAGACCTCATCTGAGTTAAGTAACCTTCTGACTCTCCTGGTACTTTCTTGTATAAATAAGAAGCAATTACCGATCCCAACATCGCATCTCCAAGAAACTCAAGTCTTTCATAATTAAAAGGCTCTCCTTTATCGTTTACCTTTTTTAAAGAACGATGTGTAAATGCTTTTTGATAGTAAATTATTTTCTTTGGAGTAAATTCCAGTAAATTTCGCATAGCATTGTAGAACACCTCATCATCTCCTTTAGATGACTGGGTTACTATTTTGCGAATAAAATTCATTAAATATTAATCGATTTTTTTGAATGCTACACAAGCATTATGTCCACCAAACCCAAACGTGTTACTCATGGCTACTTTGATCTCTCTCTTTTGCGCTTTATTAAGCGTTAGATTTAAATCTGGATTGATGTTTTCATCAACAGTACTATGATTAATTGTTGGAGGTACTATTCCGTGTTTCATAGCTAAAATAGAAGCGATAGACTCAATAGCTCCAGCGGCACCTAATAGGTGACCCGTCATAGATTTTGTAGAGTTAATGTTGATATTCTTTGCGTGATCACCAAAAACCTCTGAGATGGCTTTTAATTCAGCAACATCTCCTAAAGGTGTTGATGTTCCATGGGTATTAATATGATCAACGTCTTCTGGGTTAATTCCAGAATTTTCTAGACAATTTTTCATTACAGCAATCACTCCAATTCCTTCTGGATGTGGTGCTGTCATATGATAAGCATCTGAAGACATTCCTCCACCAATTAACTCGGCATAGATTTTTGCTCCTCTTGCTTTTGCGTGTTCGTATTCTTCTAAAATTATTGCACCTGCTCCTTCTCCTAAAACAAATCCATCTCTTTCGGCATCAAATGGTCTTGAGGCAGTCTCTGGAGATTCATTTCTAGTTGATAATGCATGCATAGAATTAAATCCTCCCATACCTGCAATGGTTACAGCAGCTTCACTACCACCAGTTACAATTACATCACATTGTCCTAAACGGATGTAATTTAAAGCATCTATCATAGCGTTGGCAGAAGAGGCACATGCTGAAACTGTAGTGTAATTTGGACCCATAAATCCATTTTTAATAGAAATATTTCCTGGAGCGATGTCTGCAATCATTTTTGGAATAAAGAAAGGGTTAAATCTTGGTGACCCATCTCCAGCAGCAAAGTCTAATACTTCATTCTGAAAAGTTTCTAATCCACCAATTCCTGCTCCCCAAATAACTCCAACTCGTAGTTTGTTGATTTTGTCTAAGTCTAATTCCGAATCTGCAATTGCTTCATCTGAAGCAACCATAGCATATTGGGTAAACTTGTCCATTTTTCGAGCATCTTTTCTGTTGATAAAATCTTCAACAGTAAAGTTTTTAACTTCACATGCAAAACGAGTCTTGAACTTGGTAGCATCAAAATGTGTGATAGGACCTGCACCGCTAACTCCGTTAACTAATGCGTTCCAATATTCTTCAATATTGTTTCCAATTGGTGTTAATGCACCAAGTCCAGTTACTACAACTCGTTTTAATTGCATATAAATGTTACTTTTTAGCTTCTTCTATATAGCTGATTGCTTGACCAACAGTACCGATGTTTTCTGCTTGATCGTCTGGAATCTGAATATCAAATTCTTTTTCGAATTCCATAATCAATTCAACAGTATCTAAAGAATCTGCTCCTAAATCATTAGTGAAGCTCGCTTCTGTAGTTACTTCATTATCGTCTACTCCTAATTTATCTACGATAATAGCTTTTACTCTTGATGCAATGTCTGACATAATCTATTAATTTTTAAATTTAAAATCGAAGCAAAAATACAAATCTTATTAGTTTAAACGAATTTTTACCCGAAAAATGAACTCTAAAGTAAATAATTTTATCGAATGTTTGTTTTAAAAATTACAATATCAACTATTATTCTTTCTTTTGTATTTGAAAACACTATAAATGAAGAGAGTTGTAATTTTTGCATCAGGTGCTGGTTCTAATGCTGAAAACATTATCAAATACTTTGAAAATTCTAACCATGTCAGTGTACAAAAAGTGTTTTGTAATAAAAATAATGCTGGGGTTTTTGATCGTTGTTTACATCTTAATATTGCTTGTGAATGGTTTTCTCGTGAAGAGTTTTCTTATTCTGAGGTTATCTTGAACAAATTAAAAGCTCAAGCCGACTTCATTGTTTTAGCTGGATTTTTATGGAAAATTCCTGAACCTATTGTAAAAGCTTTTCCAAATAAGATTATCAATATTCATCCGGCTTTATTACCAAAATATGGCGGAAAGGGAATGTACGGAATGAATGTTCACAAGGCTGTTAAAGACAATCTTGAAAAAGAAACTGGAATTACTATTCATTTTGTTAATGAACGCTATGATGAAGGAGCAATCATTTTTCAAGCAAAAACTAAATTAGAAACTTCAGATTCTCCGGAAGATATTGCACAAAAAATTCATGCGCTAGAATACAAACACTTTCCAAAAATAATTGAAGAAACCATTTTAAAAGATGGCTAAGAAAAAATACTATGTTGTTTGGAAAGGAAAAGAAACGGGCGTTTTCTCTTCTTGGGATGTTACTAAAAAATTAGTGCAAGGTTTTGATGGGGCTCTATACAAATCGTTTAGTGATAAAATCGAGGCTGAAAAAGCTTTTAAAAAAAAGTTTTCTGATTATAAAGGGAAGAGTACTAAAAAACCTGTTTTATCTGCTGCTGAAAAAGCAAGCTACGGACTTCCTATTAAACAAAGCCTAACCGTTGATGCTGCCTGTAGTGGAAATCCAGGGAAGATGGAATATCGTGGCGTTTTAAATCATAACCAGCAAGAAGTTTTTAAGAAAGGTCCTTATAATAATGGAACAAATAATATTGGTGAGTTCTTGGCATTAGTTCACGGAATTGCATTATTAAAAAAGAAAGGCTTGCTTAAACTACCTGTCTACTCCGATTCAAAAATAGCCATGTCTTGGGTTAAAAAGAAACAATGTAGAACCAATGTTGTTTTTGATGCTTCAAACAATGATCTCTTACAATTAATTCATAGAGCTGAAAAATGGCTTCAAGAAAATTCATATCAAAACCCTATTCTAAAATGGGAGACAAAAGCTTGGGGAGAAATTCCTGCTGACTTTGGAAGAAAGTAAACCTAAGCTATTACTAAGTTTATAGGAATAATATTTGCCTATCTCCTTGATTTTTTGTACTTTCGTAGCTATGATGTATTTACCACACGAAAGAAAAAATCAAAGAATCTTCACTTTTAGCTTTCAGGTTTTCAGAAACCAATCTGACAAATACATTCCTCCAACTTTATAAGTAATTTTTTACTAGCAGACTATTTGATAGTCATTTTGATCTACTAACTAAGCATTATTAATTTCTTAGTTATCCTTTGCTTTAGACTTTTCAGACCAACTATTTTTTAATCATTATACACAAACCATATCAATCATGAAATTATTTCACGTGAAACGAACGTCTCAATATGAGCATCGTTACAGCAAAAAAATGGGAATTCTAAAAACTAGGGTTGCGTACATCAAGATATATGTTCTTATCTTTCCTTTAAAAACACTTCATAAATATCGCGAAACTTATTACGGAGAAATCAAGAGTTGTTCTGATTGTTCTCTAACTGCATAAAATTATTCACCTTAAAACCCAAATATGAGACAGCTAAAAATCGTTAAGCAAGTTACCAAAAGAGATTCTAAATCATTAGATAAGTATCTACAAGAAATTGCTAAAGAGCCCTTAATTACTGCTAATGAAGAAGTAGAACTAGCTCAAAAAATTAAACAAGGAAGTCAGGTAGCTTTAGAACAATTGGTAAAGGCTAATTTGAGGTTTGTTGTATCGGTGGCAAAACAATATCAAAATCAAGGTTTAAAGCTAATTGATTTAATAAATGAAGGAAATATTGGTTTGGTGAAAGCGGCAAAACGATTTGATGAAACGAGAGGATTTAAATTTATCTCTTATGCTGTTTGGTGGATTCGTCAATGTATTTTACAAGCGCTTGCCGAGCAATCTAGAACAATACGGTTGCCTCTAAATAAAATTGGGAGCATTAGTAAAATAAACAAAGCTATGTCAAAATTAGAGCAAAGGCATGAAAGAATGCCAAGTGCAGAAGAAATAGCCAATGAGGTTGATGTGTCTGTTGACAACGTAAAAAGTTGTTTAAAGGCAAGTTCTAGATCCGTGTCAATAGATGCTCCATTTAGAGAAGGTGAATCTTCAAATTTATATGATGTTGTAAGCTCCCATAAATCCCCAAACCCTGAAAAAGGGTTGATACAAGATTCTTTGAGGACTCATATTTCGATGGTTTTAAAAAGGTTGCCTGATAAAGAAGCAACTGTTCTTAAAATGTATTTTGGTCTTAATACACAACAACCTATGAGTTTGTCAGAGATTGGTGATCATTTTGAAATTACTCGTGAACGTGTGCGTCAAATGAAAGAAAAAGCAATTAAAAAGCTTCGTATCAAAGACAGCAAAGAAGTATTACAAACCTATTTAGATTAAAATTATAAACCCTCAAGATCACTTTCTTGGGGTTTTATTTTGCTGGTTCTTTAGAAACTTTCTTTCTATAATATCGATCAATAAAAGGATTGATAATAAAAATTGAAATAAAGATCCCTCTCGCAATTTCGATGGTAAAAAAAGCCATAAATCCTGCCAATCCCCAAACTATAACAGTATTAAACATCCTATAAGCTTCCCAGTTTCTATGAAGTTTA
>Ga0209653_1002775_pt1 | contig 12497 bp, 15 predicted proteins | sample SaaInl6LU_22_DNA_FD_184644 | JGI IMG/M metagenome (GOLD analysis project Ga0209653, IMG submission 184644) | Marine microbial communities from expanding oxygen minimum zones in the Saanich Inlet - ESP_116LU_22_DNA (SPAdes) (version 2) | ecosystem: Environmental > Aquatic > Marine > Intertidal... | reverse complement strand
ATATCAGAGAAAAAACAAGTGTGGTTCTGGATACTAAGATTAACCGCATCCCTGTTAAAATCTCAAAAGATAAAAATGCATTTGTCGTGTATATCGACGGCGACATGCTCGATAGCTATAAAACTCAGAAAGAAGCTGAGAAAATGGCCAAAGAGTTTGTTAAGCAATATAAGGGTTGATAGATGAAGCTGATTACTGAATACAAAGAGACAGATGTTCAGTGCATCGTCGAAAAGAAAGAGGATGGTACCAAAACTCATGTAATTGAGGGTATCTTCGCTATGGCTGAATCTAAAAACAGAAATGGGCGCATTTACCCACAGAGCATTATGGAAAATGCTGTAAGTAAATACGTCACAGAACAGGTTTCCAAGAACAGAGCGGTGGGGGAATTAAATCACCCTGATGGCCCGACTGTTAACTTGGATAAAGTATCCCATCTTATTACGGACCTCAAAATGGAGGGAAAGAATGTGATGGGTAAGGCACGTATATTGGATACTCCAATGGGCAATATCGTAAAAGGTTTGCTTGAAGGTGGTGTTCAACTAGGTGTCTCAACTCGTGGTATGGGTAGCCTTGAGCAACGTAACGGTACTATGTACGTCAAAGATGACTTTATGCTTAATACGATTGATATCGTACAAGACCCCTCCGCACCTAACGCTTTTGTTAATGGTATTATGGAAGGTGTAGATTGGGTCTGGAATAATGGCATCATTGAAGCTCAAGAAATTGAAAAGATAGAGACTGAAATAAAAAGTGCTCCACGTTCTGATCTTTACGAAGTTCAGACTCGTGAGTTTAAAAATTTCCTCTCGTTATTGAAAACTAACTTATAGGAGTCAAACATGACTGATCAACTAGAAGGACAGGATGTAGAGCTCGACGAGGAAATCGAAGAAGCTCACGATCCAAAAAATGCGGAAGCACAATCAGTAGCGTCTGTTGATGCTGCTGAAGACAAAGCACCCAAAGCTAAGAAGCGTAAAGGTGACAAGGCGAATAGCCAACCGTCTGATTTAAAAAATACTGCTATGAAAGCCGAGTCTGTCGATATCGATGGAAATTTCAGTGAAGACTTGAATGCTTTGGTAGAATCTGAGGCTACTCTTTCAGAAGAGTTTAAAGCCAAAACAGCTATTATTTTTGAAGCAGCGGTAAAATCCAAAATCTCTGAAGAGATCAATCGTTTGGAAACTGAATATCAAGAACAACTTGATGAAGAAATTCAGAATACAAAAGTAGATCTTGAGGAGAAAGTGAATAGCTACCTTAACTATGTGGTTGAGCAATGGATGGAAGACAACAAACTGGCAATCCAGTCTGGTCTTCGCTCAGAAATCGCAGAAGGATTTATGGACAAGTTGAAAGACCTGTTTGTAGAATCTTATGTCGAAGTCCCTGAGTCCAAAATCGACCTAGTTGACGAATTAGCTACTGCAAACGAAGAGCTCGAAGAGCAATACAATGAAGCAGTAGCTAAAGCTATGGCAATCTCAGAAGAACTAGACCAATATAAGCGTGAAGCTATCATTCGTGAAGCGTCCCGTGATCTAGCTGAAACTCAGGTTGAAAAGCTCACCAAACTAGCAGAATCTGTAGATTTTGAATCAGAAGAGGCATTTGCAGCTAAAGTTGCAACTCTGAAAGAATCATATTTCTCACAGAAAACTGCCACATCTATTATCGCAGAAGAAAGTGAAGATGACACAGCCGATGAAGCTGTAGAAACTTCAGCGATGATGGAACAATATTTAACAGCCCTAAGAAAAACAACAAAGTAAGTAGGAGATCCAATAATGGAAACTTATGATCGTCTCGTAGAGAAATGGTCTCCCGTATTGAACGAGGAAACCGCAGGCGCAATTACAGATAACCACAAACGTTCTGTAACTGCTGCTGTTCTTGAAAACACAGAAAAAGCCCTGCAAGAGCAAGGCCTTATGGAAGTAGCTGCAAACGCAGCGGGTGCAGGTACTGTTGCATCTGGTGGCGCAGCTGATAACTGGAACCCAATCTTGATTTCATTGGTACGCCGTGCTATGCCTAACATGATGGCATATGACGTATGTGGCGTTCAGCCAATGTCAGGCCCAACAGGCTTGATCTTTGCAATGAAGTCCAAGTACAAAACAACTAAAGCTGGCGTGTCTAATGGTGACGAAGCTCTGTTCAACGAAGCAGCCGTGGGCTTCTCCGGTGACTCTTCGACAACTGCAAACGGTTCCGCATCTGGTCTGTCCGGTGTGTCCGACACAAACGCCGATGGTACACTGGTCGACTCTGGTGCGACTTATGTACCAACAACAGGTGACGCATACACAACAGCAGAAGCAGAAGCACTGGGCGTATCCGGTGGCGAAGCATTTGCTGAAATGGGTTTCACCATTGAAAAAGCAACTGTGACAGCAAAGTCACGTGCATTGAAAGCCGAGTACACACTTGAGCTTGCACAAGACCTGAAAGCTATTCATGGTTTGGACGCAGAGACAGAATTGGCAAACATCTTGTCAACAGAAATCTTGGCAGAAATCAACCGTGAAGTTATCCGTACAATCAACGCACAAGCCAAAATCGGCGCACGTCAAGCCAATGTTACCACAAAAGGTATCTTTGACTTGTCAAGCGATGCTGATGGCCGTTGGTCTGCAGAGAAGTTTAAAGGTTTGGGTGTACAGCTTGATCGTGAAGCTAACACAATTGCTAAAGAAACACGCCGTGGTAAAGGTAACTTCATCATCTGTTCCTCAGATGTAGCAAGTGCTTTGGCAGCTTCTGGTATGCTCGATTATTCCCCTGCATTGTCAACAAACTTGAATGTTGATGACACAGGTAACACATTCGCAGGTGTCCTTAATGGCCGCATCCGTGTGTATATCGATCCATATGCAGCAACAGACTATATCAACGTAGGCTATAAGGGTACTAACCCATATGACGCTGGTGTGTTCTATTGCCCATATGTACCTTTGACAATGGTTCGTGCCGTTGGTGAGAATGACTTCCAGCCACGTATCGGGTTTAAAACTCGTTATGGCATGGCGTCTAACCCATTCGTAGGTGCCGCACCTGCAGATGGTCTTGCTACTAACCGTACAAACCAATACTACAGAATCTTCCGTGTAGACAACATCTTGACATAAGATCAAGTGTCATCGGATAAACTTAAAGGGGCCTTCGGGCCCCTTTTTTTATTTAATATTCAAATCCTTTTCTCTGTAAAACCCTCAATGGGCTGCTGTCAAAATCATCTCCACTTCTCATCTCAACATATTCTTCGACGGTGAAGTTTTTAATGAGAAACTTTTTGAACGCACCCATTTTGACAGGGCTTCCACTATACTTAAAACGAGCAATGAAGAGATCAATACCACGTCCGACATTTGAAGGATGCACACCTTCTTTATTAGGATATACTGGCCGACCTGCATAGTCGCCTCGATACATTAGGTATCCACCGTGATATTCAAAGTCAGATTTATTAAACTGTGTCATATGATTCTCACTCTCTCTTGATTACATACTATAATTAACAATAAAATACGCCTCTGTCAAGTGTATAAATAGAAGCATATAAAGTTTTTTAGGGACAGCCAATGCCTATATTAAATCCAAGCTTAGAAGTGGATGTAAATTCAGCATCTTCAGGGTTGAATAATATCAACTATCTGCAACCGAATGCATTTAAACTTACTATTGATAATAAGCATTTTCAAAACTTAGAGTTTTTCTGTCAAACGGTTATGCATCCATCACTATCCTCTAATCCAGTAGAGATGCCATACAAGCGCATCACATCTGTGCCTTTCACTGGGGATAAATTAACATTCGGTGAACTCACTGCTATGATTATTGTAGATGAGAATCTGAATTCTTATATAGAAATGTATAATTGGCTGCAGAGAACTATTGAACAAGATGACACAACACCATTAAATAGGACATCTGCGAGACCTCCGACATATGCGGATATTACACTATCTATTCTCAGTAGTCATAATAATACCACTAGACAGATTAGATATATAGATAGTCTTCCAACAAGTTTGGGTGATATGGCACTAGAATCTACAGCTGGTGATGTGACATTTATTACATTTCCGGCCACGTTTAGATTTTCGTATTTTGAGCTAAGATAATAAATGGCAAGTCATCGGGAATTGCATAGAATTTTTTGGATGGTTAAAGGGCATGTCGGAGATGATGAGACAGTATTAAAATCCTACAATGGTTACTTCAAAAGGTTATGGGGTAATCATGAGGCATGTTATCGTGAAGAAGGTTTTGAGGAAGCATATAATGAAAAATTTGGAAGAGATATTAAATGAGTGGCAGATCGATTGTGAAATACCAAGAAATGATCTAGCAGAAACGTCGAGACAAACGCCGACACTACATGCAAAGTATTTAAGTATTCTATCGACATATAAGTTACGCCTTAGAAAAGCTGAGATGGATCAAAAATCTTTGCTAAAAGACAAGTGGCTATACTACAATGGCAAAATGGATAAAGACGCCATAGATGCCCGTGGGTGGCCATATGATCCCCTTGGAGGCCTCAAAGTTTTAAAAGGGGACATGGACTACTATTATAATTCTGATGAAGATATTCAAGCGTCTGAGTTAAAAATAGAGTATCTGAAATCATGTATAGATACACTAAAAGATATCGTAGATGCTTTGAAATGGCGTCATCAAACTATTGGTAATATTATAAAATGGAAAGTGTTTGAAGCTGGTGGTTGATTTTACAGTAAGACTTAAAGATTATAGTATGATGTATATAGACTGTGAGCCCGGTCTAGCCTATGAATTGTCTGACTATTTTTCTTTTTATGTTCCTAATTATAAGTTCATTCCTGCATATAAGAATAAATTGTGGGATGGTAAGATCCGATTATTCAATCGCATGACTGGCGAATTGAATGCAGGATTATTTGTGTACCTCTTGAAGTTCTGTTCTGAACGGGGTTATTCTGTTGACACAGAAGAAACTGACTATGGACTTCCGATATCATCTAAGAAAATAGACACATACGAGTTTAATAATTTCTTAGAGAAAATTGGTCTTCCATTCATGCCTCGTGAATATCAGTATGATGCAGTCATTACAGCACTTCAGCGTTCTAACGCTATCTTGTTGTCTCCTACAGGCTCTGGTAAGTCTTTTATCATGTACCTATTGATGCAATACTATAGAGCTTTTCTAAACACTAAAAATCAAAAAGTCCTAATCATCGTACCGACCACATCACTTGTTGAACAGCTGACAAGCGACTTTAAGGAATATGGTATGGATGTAGAAAAAGACATACACAAAATATATTCTGGTAAAGACAAGATCACCAAAAAGAATGTGATAATATCTACTTGGCAATCTATCTACAAGAACCCTAGAGCATGGTTTCAAAAGTTTGGCATGATACTTGGAGATGAGTGTCATGGTTTTAAATCAAAATCATTATCGTCTATTATGAATAAGGCAACAGAAGCTAAATATCGTTATGGGCTTACTGGCACCCTTGATGGTACGACCACGCATAAACTTGTACTAGAGGGTTTGTTTGGACCTGTACATAAAGTGACTAAGACTAAAAGCCTTCAAGAGGATGGTACTTTAGCCCCTTTGGACATTAAAGTTTTATTATTAGAATATTCTAAAGAAGTAAGGAAAGACTTTGGAAAGAAAACTTATCAAGAAGAGATTGAGTTTATTATTGGAAATAGTTCTCGTAACAGGCTCATTTCTAATTTGGCTTTGGCTTCTGATGGAAATACTTTGGTCTTATTCAACCGTGTGGATGCTCATGGAAAACCTCTCTATGAGATGATACTAAATAAGGCCAAAGAGGGAAGAAAGGTATTCTTTGTATCTGGTGAAGTTGCAACATCTGATAGGGAAGCAATTAGAAAAATTGTAGAAAAACAAAAAGACTCTATTATTGTTGCATCACTAGGGACATTTAGTACAGGGATTAATATTAAAAATCTGCACAATATTATATTCGCCTCTCCTAGTAAATCTCAAATTAAAGTTCTACAAAGTATTGGACGTGGGTTAAGACAATCGGAAGATGGTAGAGAAACCAGACTGTATGACATTGCAGATGATTTGCACTGGGGTAAACATAAGAACTTCACCTTGTTACATTCGGTAGAACGAGTAAAGATATACGAAGCTGAAGAGTTTAAATATAAAATGATAAAGGTAAATATATAATGTCTGATATTAAACAGTTCAAACTAACCAGTGGTGAGGAACTTGTCTGCGAAGTCGTCGAATGGGCAGATGATAACTATTCTGATCTTGTAGTAAGAAGATGTTTTACTTTGAATACTGTCTTTGATGGTAGAGAAACTAAGTATTATACCTTTAGAAGTTATATGGCTTTACAGGAAGGAAAGGAAATGTTTATTACTATTAACTGTAATAATATTTTGTCTGAAGCCAACCCAAATGAAATCCTAATAAAACACTATAAAGAAGCCGTTAAAAGATCTGAAATAGAAGATGACAGTGAAGACCCTCTAGAATCTTTAAAGAATGAATACAGTGATTCTTCTGACACCATTATTAACTTTAGACCTAAGCCAGTGATTCACTAGGGTATTCACCCATCTCAAAGAACTCTTCTTAATTATAACAACATTTTTATATTTGTCAACCCCCTAAATGTAATTGACGTTAAAATAATTATATGATATACTACATTATAAAGTGAAGGAAGCCCAATGGCAAAGACCAAAAGAAAAAGTATTCATTATGTGAACAACAAAGACTTCTCTTACGCAGTGGTAGAGTATTGTAAAACTGTAGCAGAAGCAAAGGCAAATAGCCAGCCACTTCCTATTGTTACTGATTATATTGCTTCATGTTTTCTGAAGATTGCAGAAGGGCTATCTCATAAATCCAACTTTATAAGATATACTTACCGTGAAGAAATGGTAATGGATGCTGTGGAGAACTGCTTAAAGGCAATCGAAAACTATAACATTGAAGCGGCTACTCGTAGTGGAAACCCAAATGCTTTTGCATACTTTACACAGATTAGTTGGTATGCGTTTCTTCGACGCATTGCCAAAGAAAAAAAGCAACAAGATGTGAAATTGAAATATATTGCTTCATCTGGTATTGACGAGCATATTGTATCTAATGGCGAAGATGGATCTAACACGGTTGTTCTTGCGTATGTGGATCAGCTTAAAGATCGTATCGATAAAATAAAAGAAAAGGACGATGAGTTCAAGGTGTTTGCGCAAGAAGAAAAAAGAAGAAGCAAAATGCGTAAGCATACGGTGAGTGTCGATTCTGATTTGAGAGATTTTTTGTAATTCTAGGTGATTTTTTTAATGGTAAAATTGGCAATACTAAATGATACTCACTGCGGCATACGGAATAGTAGCGATATATTTGTTAATAATGCTGACACTTTTTATACTGATACCTTTTTTCCTTATTGTATTGAGAATGGTATTAAGCATATTGTTCATCTGGGCGATTATTACGATAATCGTAAATATATTAACTTTAGAGCACTTAATGCCAATAGGAATCATTTTCTAAAGCCTCTCAGAGAACTTGGTATGACCATGGATATTATTCGTGGTAATCATGACACGTTTTATAAGAACACGGGTGAATTAAATTCTTTGAAGGAATTGCTAGGGCATTATATGAATGAAGTCAACATTGTTCATAATCCCACAGTCATGGAGTACGGCTCTATGCGTATGGGTCTGGTACCTTGGATTGATGATGAGAGTGAAAAGAGATCTTTTGATTTCATAGCAAACGCAAGGTGTGATTGGCTTGGTGGTCATTTTGAAATCGTAGGTCACGACATGATGAAAGGTATTAAATGTGAGCATGGACTAGATGGATCTATGTTTAGTCGATTTGAGAGAGTTTTATCGGGACACTTTCATACTAGATCTGAACTAGGAAACATCACATATCTTGGTTCTCAAATGGAGTTTTCTTGGAGCGATGCTCATGATAATAAATATTTTCATGTACTCGACACGGAAACTCGTGAACTTACTCCAGTACATAATCCTCATACTCTGCATGCTCGTATCCGATACGATGACACTAATTATGATTATCTCAATTATCAGTTGGATGATATAGAAGGTAAGTTTGTCAAAGTTGTTGTACTCAAAAAGACTAATACCTCTATGTTTGATCGATTCATTGATCGTATTCAAGATAAGAAGATACTTGAATTGAAGATTGCAGAAAACTTTGAAGAATTCATTGGAAAAAATGTAGAAGCGGATAACATTACTATTGATGATACTTCTGAATTGTTGTATAATTATGTTGATGCAGTAGACACTGATCTGGATAGAGGTCGAATTAAATTAGAGATGTCTGCTCTTTTGAATGAAGCGCAAGCCTTAGAGGTTCTCTGATGATTCGATTCGAATCTTTAAAATTTAAAAACTTTCTTAGCACTGGCAATAGCTGGTCTAAAATAGATTTTACTAAAGATAAGACGACACTAATTGTAGGTAACAATGGTGCGGGGAAATCTACTATGTTGGATGCATTATCTTTTGCATTGTTTGGTAAATCTCATAGGAACATTTCAAAACCACAACTTGTAAATTCTATTAATAATAAAGAATGTCTCGTTGAAGTTAGTTTTAATGCCTTGGGGCAAGACTTTAAAATCATTCGTGGTATTAAGCCAAACAAGTTTGAAATCTGGCGGGGTGGGAAGATGATTAATCAATCTTCACATGCTAAAGAATATCAAAAGATGCTTGAACAAAACATTCTTAAATTGAACCACAAAAGTTTTCATCAGATTGTTGTATTGGGATCATCTTCTTTCGTTCCATTTATGCAGTTGACCGCCGCCAATCGCAGAGATGTTATTGAGGATCTATTGGATATCAATGTGTTCTCTAAGATGAATAATATACTCAAAGATAAAACTTCAGAGATTAAAAGTGATATAAAAAATTGTCAATATCAAATTGAAATCAACAAAACTAAAGTTGATGGACAAAAGAGGTATATACATGATATCAAAGCGATTAACAAAGAGGCCAAAGAAGAGAAGCTCAAACTTATCTCAGAGATCCGAGTCGAGATCGAAACTCTACAGGGATCGAACACAGAGCTTAGTGATTCCATTCAATCTAAGCTACCTAATTCAGATACAGAAAAAAAGACACACGAAGCTAAAATCAGAGAGCTTGAATCATATAAGACAAAGTTCAACACCGAAGTTAAAAAGATCGTCAAAGAAGTTCAATTCTTTGAGAACAACGACATCTGCCCAACCTGTGACCAAACCATCACTGAGGAAACAAAAGAGGCCAGTGTGTTGGAAGGCAAAACAAGAGCAAAGGAACTTCAGAAAGGGCTTGGTAAAGTTGATGAGGGACTACGTACCGCTCAACATGCACTTTTAGGAGCAAATGCAATCATAGAGGAGTGTAGAGAGTACCAGAGCACTCTTGCCGCTAACAATCGCTCAATTGCTCAGTTCCAAGCATCGATTGATCGCACACAAAAAGAAATAGATAAACTTGCCAATAATGTAGATATTGATGGTGCGCAGGAGGAACTTAAAACTCTTATGGATACATTAGATGAATTAAGAGAAGAAAAGATCGTCTTGGAAGACCAGTACCGATACAACTATGCAATCTCAGAAATGCTAAAAGACACTGGGATTAAAACTAAGATTGTAAAGGAATATCTACCTGTAATAAATCAACTGGTGAATAAGTACCTACAGATACTCGATTTCTTTGTTTCCTTTCATTTGGACGAAGCGTTTTCTGAGACCATTAGATCTCGCCATAGAGATACTTTTTCATACGACTCTTTTTCTGAGGGGGAAAAACAACGGATCGACTTGGCACTTCTATTCACATGGAGACATATCGCCAAGATGAAAAACTCTGTGGCTACCAATCTACTAATGCTTGATGAAACTTTTGATTCGTCTCTGGATCATGATGGCGTTGACAATCTAATGAAAATCATATACTCTTTAGGCGATGACACAAATGTATTTGTAATTTCGCATAAGGGGGAATTATTAGAAAATAAATTTGCCAAGAAATTAGAAATCGTTAAAGAAAAGAATTTCAGTAGGATAAAATGAACATAATTAAATTCAATGGAGTTGATGCATTACGGACAGAAGAGCACTTTAAAAATATTAAAGCTGCCAATTATTGTATGCAACATCTTATCAATATGATGCTAGATCCTATCTATGTTGAAACGGGAATTTTTAAAGGACGAAGTATCAGTTTCATATTACAGAAATGTCCTAATATAAAGGAAGCATATGGTGTAGATTTTTGGCGGGGTAATACGGATAGCTTTGAGCGTAAAGAAACCGTATATTCTGATGGATTGATGCAAAACGCATATGAGGCTGCGGTTGATAGAGTTTTGTCATCTGGTCATAAAGACAAAGTTACTTTTATAAAAGAAGATGTTGCAACAGCGGTTGATCACTTTGAAGACAATAGTATAGACTTTTTATTTTTAGATCATTATTTAAATGAAAAAGATGTTGCAGAGTGCTTGCCTATGTGGTATAATAAGGTCAAATTAAATGGATACTTTGCAGGTCATGATTGGCCATACAAAGGTGTGAGTGAGACTGTTCTCAATTTTAGAGAGCAATATAATATTCAGTCCCCACTTAGTGTAACTGGTGGTGAATGGGTTTGGAAAAAGGACGGAAATATATAATGGAAATTAGTGCTGAAACCGTAAATGTACTACGAAACTTTTCTGGTATTAATAGCAATTTGATTATTAAGCCGGGTAATGTTTTGATGACTATATCTGAAGCTAAAAACATTTTGGCGCAGGCGACAGTCAAAGAAACTTTTGATAGTATCGTAGGTATCTATGATTTGACAGAATTCTTAAACATGCTAGGGCTTGTAGAAAGTCCTTCGGTTAAATTCGAAGAACGTTTTATGAATATTACCTCAAATTCTGGTCGGGAACATATCAAGTATTTCTACGCTGATACTGAAATGCTGACAAGTCCTAGTAAACCCATTACTATGCCAGATACTGATGTTTGGTTCTCTTTAGATCAATCCACCCTCAATGGCATTAAAAAGGCTGCAACGATTTTCGGTCATTCAGAATTATTAATCGAACCTGACAATGGTGCAATTCGTTTGTCTGTAAATGATCCAGACAATAAAACATCTAACACTTATTCAGTGGTGGTAGATGGTGGTTATGAAAATGACTCCTTTAAATTCGTGTTAAATATCCCTAACTTGAAAATGGTCTCTGATGACTATCAAGTTAAGATTTCGTCCAAACTCATTTCCGAGTTTATTAACTCTGGTGATACTCTGAAGTATTGGGTAGCATTAGAAAAGTCATCAACCTATGGAGAATAATATGGCTAAACAAGATGATGTAAAACTGGCACACGAATCTCATGCGCCGATCTATGACTTAGCGAACAGGAATAGCCGATCAACGGTTGCTGTTATCGACACTATGGTACAGAGAGGCGCAGTTAAAGGTGAGGAATTATCTACTCTAGGACAACTCCGAGACGCCTGTGTGCAAACTATTCAAATGTGCGAAACGTACCAACAAGACCGTGCAGCCGAGGCTGAATAAAACAAAATACGGGGGGTTAATAGCTCCCCGTATTTAAAATTAGGCTATTTACATTAGTCCCAAAAAAATATAATATTATACATGATGAAACATATGGGTGAATGAATGAACGATTTTCTTTGGGTTGAAAAATATAGACCAACTACTATTGAAGAAACTATCTTACCAAAGCCTTTGAAGGATGTGTTTGCTAAGATTATTGAAAAGGGTGAAGTGCCCAATATGCTTTTTACGGGCTCCGCTGGTCTTGGTAAGACGACAGTAGCAAAGGCAATCTGTAAAGAACTTGATTTGGACTACATTGTAATCAATGGGTCTGAGGAAGGTAATATCGATACTCTTCGTGGAAAGATCCGACAGTTTGCATCAAGCGTATCGCTTCAAGGTGGCTATAAGGTCGTTATTCTTGATGAGGCGGACTATCTGAATCCGCAATCCACCCAGCCTGCACTACGTGCCTTTATCGAAGAGTTCTCGAATAACTGTAGGTTCATTCTGACTTGTAACTTTAAGAACCGCATCATTGAACCTCTACACTCACGTTGTGGTGTCTATGAATTCAATACTTCCAAGAAGGATATGGTAGATCTTGTTGGGCAGTTCTTTAAACGGTTCACATATATTCTTGATGATGAAGATGTTGAATATGATAATAAAGCCGCTGCTGATCTTGTGATGAAGTATGCACCAGATTGGCGCAGAGTTCTAAATGAGGGTCAGCGTAATGCCATTAGTGGTTTGGGTGTGCATGCTAATAATATTGGGGTTAGCTCTAATACAGTTATTTCTTTAGCTAAATACCTTAAAGACAAGAACTTTAAGTCAATGCGCCGATGGGTAGTTGACAATGTTGATATGGATA
>Ga0209653_1002765_pt1 | contig 12534 bp, 7 predicted proteins | sample SaaInl6LU_22_DNA_FD_184644 | JGI IMG/M metagenome (GOLD analysis project Ga0209653, IMG submission 184644) | Marine microbial communities from expanding oxygen minimum zones in the Saanich Inlet - ESP_116LU_22_DNA (SPAdes) (version 2) | ecosystem: Environmental > Aquatic > Marine > Intertidal... | reverse complement strand
ATGGCTGTTGCTATGATATGGGCAAAAAAGAAAAACTTTAAAACAGGAAAACGGGCACCACTCAAAACAGTTTTTAGCTCTTTTGTTCGCGCATTTCCAAGTTTGATGCTGCTTTTTGTGGTAATTGGTGGTATTGTTTCGGGTGTTTTTACAGCTACCGAAGCATCTGCAATTGCTGTTATTTATACTCTTGTTTTGGGATTTGTTTATAAAGAAATCACGTTTAAAACGCTCCCTACTATTTTGCTAAAATCTTCTACCACAACAGCTATTGTAATGTTCCTGATAGGTGCATCCATGAGTATGTCGTGGGTATTGTCTTATGAGAATATTCCCGAAATGATAAGCAGTGGTATTTTATCGCTTAGCGATAACAAAATTGTGATACTACTACTAATTAATTTCACCTTGTTGTTTGTGGGTATTTTCATGGACATGACACCAGCAGTATTGATATTTACTCCCATTTTTCTTCCCATAGTAACCCAATTGGGAATTGATCCTGTTCATTTTGGTATCATCATGATTTTAAATTTATGTATAGGTTTATGTACACCGCCAGTCGGAAGTGTTCTTTTTGTCGGAGTTGGTGTCGCAAATACTTCTATACAAAAAGTGATCAAACCACTTATACCTTTGTTTTTAGCCATGATTGTTGCCCTTTTGTTGGTTACTTATATTCCTGCACTTTCACTCTGGCTTCCATCAATATTTGATCTGTAGTTTTTTACGAAAAATTCAAATGAGAAAAATCTTTAACAATGCCGGTTTAGCCTTTGGCACTTCAAATATAGGAACGTTCGCTGCTGTAATACTTTCATTGTTTACATTGAGTCAAACGTGGGCACAGGAAGTTATTAAAGCAAATGGCCCTGGTAATACCTATGATGAGCTCACTGCTTTTTTGGCACCTGGTTATAACCCTATTGAGGCGCCAGATTGCAATCACGCTAGTTTTGGAAATCATATAAACGAAGTATATGACAGCAGCCTTGGAGACAATACGTTCCGTTTTTTTATTCATGTAACTCCAGATGATGACCGCTGTATTTCAACAATTAATGACCGGCAACGTAATGAAATTAAAACCTATGACAAATCGCCTGCAAATTTAAAAGGAACGCAGGGTGAGAAAGTTATATATAAATGGGCATTTAAACTTGCTGATGGATTTCAATCTTCACCCAACTTTACGCACATTCACCAGTTAAAATCGGTCGGGGGAGACTATTCAAGTATGCCCATGTATACGTTGACTACACGCAAGGGAACTCCAGATAAGTTGCAATTACGGTATGCTGAAACCACAAATCAAATAACCCTCAAAGAAACACAGTTAAGCTCTATGATTGGTGTTTGGGTTGAGGTTGTTGAGCAAATTGAATACACCAGCTCCGGTTACTATTCCATTAGGTTGACCAATAAGTTAAATGGTCAAGAGTTGTTTTATTATGACAATACAGCGCTTAACGAACCAAAGATAAACTGGCGGCCAGGAGGTAGTTTTGTGCGTCCCAAATGGGGTATATATCGCAGCTTAATTAATGCACAAGACCTTCGCGATGAGCAAGTACTGTTTTCTTATTTTAGCATTGAGGAGGTGTCAAGTTTAAGTACATTAGAAGTAGATCAAGAGAGTATAAACGTATTTCCAAATCCAACGTCAGGAGTAGTACACATTTCAAGTATAGATGCTGCACAGATGCACATTTTTGCCATGAGTGGTCAGCTGCTTTTGCAGTCCAATAGCGCGAAAATTGACATAAGTGATTTACCGCCTTCACTTTATTTTTTAAAAGTGTTTGATAAAAACAGCAACTTGCTCTCAACGCAAAAGGTGTTAAAGTCGAATTAAATATAATTTCTCTATATTTGGAAAACCAAACTGGTTAACCAATTAAACGAATCTTTAAAAAATGACAACAGCAAAAGCAATCCTCCGTGTATTTATACTAATTTTTGTGCTGCACTTACATGGGTGTACTCAAAACAGTAAGCCAGCGCACACAGCAAGTAAGGTCATCCCTTTTTTCCAGCATTGGAATTTAATTTTAGGAGACGGTTCAAATGCGGGTGTCGCAATTGATTATGAAAATAAAGATTTTTTTTACGCTACAGCTGAGGGTGAGGAAGAATGGGTTGTTTTCAAAACGCCCAACGCTGGGAACACACACGGTACTTCGAACAATACAAGAACTGAACTAGCGCAGCTAAAAAAGTGGTCGTTGCTAACCGATGCAAAATTGGATGCGACACTAAAAGTAATGAATGTAGCAAGCACAGGAGATGCGCGGGTAGCAGCAAGTTACTCTGTAGTAGTCGGTCAGATTCACAGTGCAGATGGGCACGAGAATGAACCCCTTAAGATCTTTTATAAAAAATTTCCTGGGCATACAAAAGGATCGGTTTTTTGGAATTATGAAATCAATACAGCGGGTGAAGATAATTCAAAAAGATGGGATTATTCCTATCCTATTTGGGGCTATGACTTTTCCGTTGTTGGAACAGACGCAGATACCTTTCCACAAGAACCTGAAGAGGGCATCGCTATAGGAGAAGCGTTTAGTTATCAAGTGGAAGTGAAAGAAGGGATGATGTACCTTACATTTACAAGTGAAGGACATCGAACAAAAACCTTTACTAAAAACCTGATTGATTCTGAATATAAGTCAGAGGCCGATATTCCAAAGCAGGTTCAGGAATTATTTTTTCCTATTGGTCAAGATGGTGTTGAACGCAAAAACGCTTACGCCGAAGAAGGGTTGTTCTTTAAATTGGGGAGTTACAATCAAACCAATGGCAAAAGCCCTCAAGTCAATAGAGTATGGTGTTCTGGCGCAGAAACTCATGGAGGAGATCTTCAAAAACAATATGCAGATGGAAATTACGCAGAAGTTTGGTTTAAGACGGCGACTATCGAAATCAGTGATCAAGCCATTTCAAATGAGGGCTATTTTTCAGCCAATGATGATTTGAGCAAAAAGACCGTTTATCCTAGTGAAGTCATTCCTTTTATGGACAAGTTTAAAATTTTAATGGGTGACGGCACAAGAGAGGATAATCTTGTAGACTTTCAAAATAAAGACTTTTTCTATACCGTGATTGACGGGACAAGACGTTGGGTTGCTTACAAAACTCCAAATTCTGGAGTGACCTCTCCCAATTCAAGTAACACAAGGACAGAGCTACACGAAAAAAGAGAATGGATTCCAGAAGAGGGTGGAAAGTTAACAGGCACCTGTAAAGTAATGCATGTTTCTACTACGGGAGATGCCAGAGTTGCCGCTTCATTCGCAACTGTAGTAGGACAAATTCACAGTGGCGAAGGCCATGAAAATGAGCCGTTTAAATTATTCTATAAAAAATTCCCGGAGCATACAAAAGGATCGGTTTTTTGGAATTATGAAATCAATACTGCTGGAGATGATAATGCTGGAAGATGGGATTTCTCAACCGCCATTTGGGGGTATGAAATGGCAGTCGTCGGAACAGCAAAAGACGCGTATCCTGCGGAGCCAGAAGACGGCATTAAATTAGGCGAAGAATTCAGCTACGAGGTAAATGTTTACAAAGGAATCATGTACTTGACCTTTACAAGTCCAAACAACGAAACAAAGACCTTCACAAAAAATCTTATTTCGTCTGAGTATGTAAATAAATCTGATTTACCAGCACAAGTAAAGAAACTATTTGTACCCATAGGGCAAGACGGTACAGAACGTGCCACTGCTTATAGCGGAGAGTTAAATTATTTTAAACAAGGCGCCTACAACCAGACCAATGGAAAAAGCCCTGAGACAAATATGGTATGGTGTGCAGGTGCAGAAACCTATGGAGGTGACATCGCTAAACAATATGAAAACGGAAGTTATACAGAAGTTTGGTTTAGAGAAGCAACAGTAGGTCCAGGTACACCACCAAAATAAATTGAAATAAAGTACTCTTGAAGAAAGTAATATTCATAATGGGTGTTTCCGGTTCTGGAAAAAGCACAATTGGGAAATTACTCTCACAAGAGCTCAATGTCCCTTTTTTTGACGGAGATGATTTTCATCCGAAAGAGAATATTCAAAAAATGTTTAACGGACAACCTTTAAATGATAATGATAGGCAAAGCTGGTTAGAGGTTTTAAATGGCTTGGCAATAAAGGAACTCAAAAAAAGCAATTGTGTTATTGTATGTTCCGCTTTAAAACAAAAGTATCGGGAGATCTTAAGTCAAAATATTGAAACACAATCTAAGTGGATTTATTTGTCAGGTTCGTTTGATTTAATTTCTAAAAGACTAAATAACAGAGAGAATCATTTTATGTCCTCAGATTTATTAAAATCTCAATTCGATATTTTAGAAGAGCCTAAAGATGCATTGCAAGTTGACATCAGTTTATCTAATAATGAAATTATAAAAACGATAAAAAGGGATCAAACCGAAGCTTCGGAGTTTGGAATATTTGGATTGGGTGTAATGGGAAAAAGCCTCTGTAGAAACTTAGCTAAAAGAGGGTTCAAAATTTCAATGTACAATAGACATTTAGACGATACTGAAGTTGAAGTTGCTAAAAACTTTAAGACTCTGTTTTCAGAACTATCAGAAGCCAAAGCTTCTGATGATATAACAGCATTTGTAAATTCGCTGCAACAGCCAAGACTTATTTTGCTGATGGTTAATTCCGGTAAGACTGTAGATCGTGTAATTAAAAACTTGTTGCCACATTTGTCTAAAAATGACATTTTAATTGATGGAGGAAATTCCAACTACAAAAAAACGAAAGAACGTTTCGACTATTTAAAGTCTAAGAATATTCATTTTATTGGTGCTGGGTTTTCTGGTGGTGAAAAAGGAGCATTAAATGGACCATCAATAATGCCTAGTGGAGATAAAGCAGCTTATGCAATGGTTCAACCTTATTTAGAAGCCATATCAGCAAAAGATAAGAATGACTTGCCTTGTTGCACTTATATTGGATCAGAGGGGAGTGGTCATTTTATTAAAATGGTACATAACGGTATTGAGTATGTCGAAATGCAATTGTTAGCAGAAGTAACCACAATATTAGAAGCTTTAGGACAAAACCCTGATGCAATTGCTGATACTTTAGGTGGCTGGAAAAATACAGCAAGTAGTTATTTGTTAGACATAACAGCAGTACTCCTTAGGAAGAAAGACGATGATGGTGATTGGTTGGTGAAAAAAATATTGGATAAAGCAGGAAATAAAGGAACTGGAAACTGGACGACTATTGCTTCTGCTGAATTAGGCGTTCCAAGTACATTGGTAGCAACAGCATTGTCTTCTCGATTTATTTCATTCTACAAAGACGAGCGACTTCAACTCAATAAACTATTTAATAAAACTGAAACTTCTGAACTAAACCTTAGTTCAATTGAAATTTTTGAAGCGTATCAGTTTGCGAGAATTATAAATCATTACCAAGGTTTTAAATTGATAAAAGAAGCTTCAAATACGTATAAATGGAATTTAAATTTAAGTGAAATTGCTCGCATATGGACTAATGGATGTATTATCAAATCTACTCTAATGCAAGATTTGGTAGAAACCCTAAAACACAATGCAAACATCTTAACCAATACGAAGTTAATTGACTGCGTGAATCAATATAAATCAGCTGCAAAAAAAGTAGTGCTGCAATCTCTTTTAATTGATATAGCAACACCTGCGTTAAGTGAAGCTGTTCAGTTTTTAAACGGAATAACAACAGCATATTCATCTGCAAATATTATACAAGCACAACGCGATTTTTTTGGAGCGCACACGTATAAAAGGCTAGATGATGAATCCTGGAAAAGTTATCATACCATTTGGGAAAAACTAACTAATAACTAATAGTTCAACCATGGCTGTCAGAACACAAAAAAAATCAGTACTAAAAAAAATCATTGCCATTGTATTAGGTTTTGGTCCTGGGATTTTTGCTATTGGTTATACTATAGGTACAGGCAGTGTAACCTCAATGATTGTTGCAGGGAGTAAGTTTAATATGCAATTACTCTGGGTATTGCTTTTAAGCTGTTTGTTCTCTGGGGTATTGATGTTTTCTTATGGGAATTATGGATTAATTACTGGTGAAACTGCGCTACATGGCTTTAAAAAACATTTTAAGTATGGTAAAATACTAGCTATATTAATTATTGTTGGAATAACTTTTGGGCAATGGAATTCGCTAATGGGAATCTTAGGGATTTCATCCAATATTATTTATGAAATCTTAGTGCTAAATTTTAATGGCTTAAAAGGCTATGAATACGAAACCGTTCTTAGTATTGCCGTAGTCATTATCATTAGCTTTTACCTATTAATGCTGGTGGGAAAATACACCTTTTTCGAAAAGATATTGGTCGTTTTTGTAACATTGATGGGAGTTTCATTTATATTATCCTTGTTCTTTGTGCAACCACTTCCTGTTGATGTTGTTAAAGGATTAATACCAACAATTCCAGTTGTGCCAGGCGGTAAAATGCTAGTTGCGGCTTTCGTAGGTACTACTATGGCAGCAGCTACTTTCTTATCTAGACCCTTGTTTGTAAAAGGGAAAGGTTGGACGATAAAAAACCTAAATCAACAAAAAAAAGATGCGATTACAGCAGCCCTATTAATTTTTATAATAAGTGGTACTATTATGGCTGTAGCAGCAGGAGCTTTATTTTATGAAGGTAAAGAAGTAACACACGTGTTGGATATGGCAAATACCTTAGAGCCTATTGCAGGAAAATGGGCTGTAACCATTTTCTTTTTTGGAGCATTAAGTGCTGGCTTATCTTCCATTTTCCCGTGCTTATTAATCACACCTTTATTAGTTGCAGACTACCAATCAGGTGAATTAGACACGAATTCAAAACAATTTAGAGTAATTACATTTATTGCCTGTTTGGTGGCTTTAATTGGTCCTGCTTTTGGCGCCAACCCAATTGAAATTCAAATTTTATCTCAAGTGTTTAATGTATTTGTGTTGCCAGCTGTGGTTCTTGGAATTATACTAATTGTAAATAGTATAAAAATAATGAAAGGGTATAAAACCAGTATTGGAGTTAATATTGGTCTGTTTTCCGCTTTATTCTTTTCGCTAGTAATTTCGTACAACGGAATCGTAGCGCTAACTGAGTACTTTTAAAATCAAATAAATGGGAAATAATAATAAATTAAAAAATAAAAATGTTCTTATAACCGCTGGAGCTCAAGGTATAGGAGAATCTATAACAAAACATTTTATTGACTGCGGTGCTAATGTTGCCATCCATTATTTTTCCAGTTCTGATACAGCTATACAACTAGAGAAATTAGCAACAAGTAAAGGGCAAAAAGCCACCGCAATAAGTGGCGATTTAACAAATGAAGATGAGGCAACTAGTTTGGTTAAAAAAACTGTTGATGCCTTAGGGGGTTTAGATATACTAATCAATAATGCTGGCTCATTAGTTGCGCGTAAAATGCTAAGTGAAATACAAACTGATTTTTGGCATAAAGTAATGGATATCAATCTTACGTCAATGCTGTTTGTCACAAAAGCTGCTGTTCCTTATTTAGCAAAAAACGATAATAGTAGTATTGTAAATCTAGCTTCACTTGCGGGTCGTAAAGGAGGACATGCAGGTTCGCTAGCTTACGCTACCAGTAAAGGGGCTATTTTGACCTTTACAAGAGCTTTATCTTCTGAGTTAGGTAATAAAGGGATAAGGGTAAATGCAGTTGCTCCAGGACTTATTTTAGGAACTTCATTTCATGATACACATACTACAAAAGAATCTGCGGCAGCTACAACGGTAAATATTCCAATTAAACGAGCTGGAAATGCGGCAGATGTAGCCCGAGCAGTTTTATATTTAGCATCTGAGTATGACGGATTTATTACTGGTGCTACTTTAGATATTAATGGAGGGGTGTATAATATGTAAATTATAATTAATGGTGAAAGTAGAATTGTATAAATAAAGTTTAAGAATACGTAAGAAAAGTAATATCTAGTAAAAACATAAAAAATAAAATCAAAGAAAAAATGAAATCATTCGGATCAAGTAAAGAGTTTAATTTTGGAAAAGACATCCAGTGGGATGAAGTGGGCGACGGGGTTCGCAGGCAAATCATGGCCTATGACGATACCATTATGCTGGTAAATGTTGAATTTAAAAAAGGCGGTATTGGCCAAATGCACAAGCATTATCACGCGCAAGTAACACAAGTGGTAAGTGGTTCTTTTAAAGTTACTATTGGAGATGAAACAAAGGTTTTAAACGGAGGAGATGCCTTTTATATCCCACCAAATGTACTGCACGGAGCCATATGCTTAGAAGATGGTATTCTTATCGATGTGTTCAGTCCAATACGTGAAGATTTCATGGAATGACAATTTTTTTAACAAAAAATTAGGATATTACTATTTAATTCTTATATTTGGTTTTCCAAACTGGTTAACCAAAGTGAATAACCAATTTGAGTAGTTAATATTTAAATAAAAAAAGGACAGATGTGCATCTATCCTTTTAAACATACTTCTAGAGGGAAGTAATAATGCTGCTTAAGTAAAGCAACTATACAAATATACACAATCCTGCTCTATAGAGTAGTTTGTATTTTTTGTTTCGCTTTTCTTATGTGGTTTTACTTAAAACTAAATTAAACACATATGAAAAAAAGTAATTTTATTTTACTAATGGCGATGTTCGTCACAACTGTTCTAAGTGCACAAAACGTGCTCAACGGTACAGTAAGTGGCGCAGATGGTCTGCCTATTCCTGGGGCTAATATTTTGGTTCAGGGAACAAACAATGGAACAACCACTGATTTTGACGGTAACTTTTCTATTTCTGTATCTTCCGGTGACATTTTAACGTTTTCTTACATAGGATACGCATCGCAGAGTATCACAATTGCAAACCAATCTACACTTGAGGTAGTTTTAGAGGCAGACGCCTCTGAGCTTGATGAGGTTGTTATCGTAGGGTATGGTACACGTAAAAAGTCACACTTAACAGGTGCTATTAGTAGCATTGGTGGTGCCGATGTAGCTGCCGTTCAAAGTACACGTGTTGATGAAGCACTTGCAGGTAAACTTCCAGGCGTTTTGATTCAAAACCAGGACGGTTCCCCTGGAGCTGATCCTAAAATTCAAATTAGAGCAGCTTCTTCAATTACAGGAGATTCAAATCCATTGATTGTTGTGGATGGTTACCCTATTTCAGGAAGTTTAGCCACCGTTAATCCAAACGATATCGAGTCTTTAGAAGTCTTAAAAGATGCTGCTTCTGCGGCAATTTATGGTTCTAGAGCAGCAAGTGGGGTAATTATGATTACAACTAAGCAGGGTAAAGCAGGTAAAACAAGCTTTAATTACAATACCTATATAAGCACTTCAACGAAGTATGTTGATAATATTTTAAAATCTGGTCCAGAATGGGCAGCTCATGCTAGATCTGAAATTGCTGCAGGGAATTGGGATCTTACACAAATTGACCCAGCTTTTGTTGAGTTTAGATTAAATGCTTACGAAAACTCTCCAGGTGCTATAAGTCCAGAAGATTGGTTATTCCAAAACGCTACTACTGTAAGTCATGACTTTAGCATGACTGGAGGTAGTGAAGACACAAAGTATTTCGCTTCCATAGGCTACCAAAATGCAGAAGGAGTTGTAATCACGCAGGGTTTTGAGAGATTAAATGCACGTTTGAATATCAATTCTCAATTGGGTGATAAGTTTAAAGCTGGACTTAGCTTTAACGGATTTACCTCCAAACGAGACATTTTGGGGCACGACATGCGCGACCTTCTTAGAGCTTACGGGGTACATCCAGTATATCACACAGCAGAGTCTATTGCTTTTGTTCAAGGCTTAGATGCCGATGCACAAGCATTGGGAAAATCAGCTTTTGATAATGGCTACCGTGGTTCGGGATATGAAGCAAGCAGTATTTATGATTTAGAGCCTGGAATGGCAGCGCAAGATTGGCACTATGGTAGAGATAACAACGGTATTGGTGGTTCTGGTGACGCTGGACCTGCTGCAAAACTTGACAATACTGAGCGTTGGGAAAAAACCTTTTTTGGTAACGTAAGTTCATACTTAGAGTATGCAATTACAGATGATTTAAACATCAAAACAGTACTTGGTGGTGATCTTAGAGACACCCAGTTTTATGAGCACCGTTTACTTGGATATGACTCTAGAGCAAGGGACTCTCAAACCTATATGGATCAAACAGACTTAAAAGTTTCTACTGTTTTAAGTGAAACTACGTTGAATTATGCCACACAAATTGGCAATCACGATATTGCTGCTGTTGTAGGTGTTGAGTATCAAACCACTAATTTGATTGGTACTGCCCTTGAAGGCTCTAACATTCCAGACGAAGCAATCCTTAACTATAACCTTCTAGATCCAGCAAGTATTATTGTTACTGAGCGAAAGGAAACCAGAACTAGAGAAAGTGTATTCGGGCGTATTAATTATGCGTACGCAAATAAATATTTATTCTCTGCTTCTTTAAGAAGAGATGGCGACTCTCGTTTTGGAAAGAATAAACGTTACGCTAGCTTCCCTTCTCTTTCTGTTGGATGGAATGTACACAATGAAGAATTTTTACAGGAAAACGAGACAATCAGTCAGTTGAAATTAAGGTATAGCACAGGTTCTATTGGTACTACGTCTTTCTTAGGGTCATATGATGCATTAAGTTTGTTAAGCCCTTCACCAACAGTTTTTGGTACAGGATTTTTAATCCCTTCAAACTCAGAAAATCTAGATTTAACTTGGCAAACCAATACAGAAACAAACTTTGGTGTTGACTTTGGTGTTTTAAACAATCGTTTCACGTTAGGAATTGATTACTACACTTCTGATATCGAAGATATCTTGATTAGTCAAGCACAGTCTGAAGTTTTAGGAAATCCAAGTTCAATTCTTAATGTCGGAGATGTTCAGAGTTCTGGTCTTGAGCTCCAATTGAATGTAAAGGCGATTAACACAGGAGATTTCTCTTGGAGCTTTAACGCAAACCTTTCTACAGTTAAAACAGAAATCACAGATTTAGGTGGTTTAAGTGAATTACCACAAGCTGTTTTTGGACAGAGTGGTCGTGGAGCCGTATTTAGAAACTACGTTGGTGGTGAGATAGGTGAAATGTGGGGCTTAGAAACCATAAGTGCTGTTGAGATGAAATATCTTGAAGACGGTACACGTCACCCGAATAACCAGAGCGGTGAGTCCTATGTTGTTGATCAAAATGGAGATGGTGTTATTGACAGAACCAAAACAGTTGCTGAAGGTGGAGACTTAGTAAAAATTGGTCAAAACACGCCTGATTTCTACTGGGGGATGTCACATAACTTTAGCTATAAAGACTTTGATATGTCATTTCAATTGCAAGGTTCACATGGTGGTGAGGTGTATAACATAGACCCTCTTTATTACGGATCTCAATGGGGTGGTCGTTTAGTAGATAGTTTTGATGCTGATGGCGATAAAATTGCGGATCATAATGGTCAACATTATGAGCGCAATAGAAATCAAACAGATGCCATGATTCAAGATGCTTCTTACATAGCGCTTCGCAACCTAACTGTTGGATATACGTTTGACACTGATCTTACAAGCAAACTTGGTTTAACATCTGCACGAGCATATGTTGCCGCTACAAATTTGTTATACTTAATGGCGGATAATTACACCTCTTACAATCCTGAAGGTGTAAAAACAACTTCTGGTGACTATTTAGGCCCAACAACTTATGGTGCTCAAGTAGGTGCAAGTCCTATTGTTAGAAGTTTCACCTTAGGATTGAATGTTAATTTTTAATACAATAGAGATGAAAAGAATATATTTATTACTTACAGGAATACTTGTTTTGGGCACGGCCTGTAACAATGATTTAGATCAATTTCCGTCCAATATTGCTAGTTCAGATTCTTTGACTGATTTTGCCGGCGTTTTAAATGCCGCATATTTCTATCAACTAGGTGCTGTTACTCCAATGGCTGTAATGGGCGAGTTTAGGTCAGACAATGCATTTATGGCTGAATCACCTTATACTTCGTTTGACACGTTTGATAATGATTTACCGACCATGGAAGATCAATTTTTCGGACCCTTTTACACGGCGCTTTATAAATCCATATTAAGCGCAAACAATGTCATTGAAAACTCAGATGATCAAATGGAAGTAGGGGAAGCTAAATTTTTAAGAGCGTTATCTTATTTCAAGCTAGTACAAGTGTTTGGTGATGTAACAGTTAATTTATCGGCTTCGCCGAGTCTTACGGATACTACAATATTGGTAAGAAAGCCAGTAGCTGAAGTTTATAATTCTGTTATTATCCCAGATTTGACTGAAGCCATTGGAGTTTTAGGAGTGTCTATTGAAAATGGAAGAGCTTCTAAATACGCTGCTCAAGGATTACTTGGTAAAGTATACGTTACTATGGGTGATTATGCTAGTGCCGAGTCTCAACTTGCCGCCGTTGTTAACGGTGCTTCTGCTGCAGGCATTAGCCTTCAGACAAGCTTTGCAGATGTTTTTGGCGCTGAC
>Ga0209653_1002762_pt1 | contig 12546 bp, 9 predicted proteins | sample SaaInl6LU_22_DNA_FD_184644 | JGI IMG/M metagenome (GOLD analysis project Ga0209653, IMG submission 184644) | Marine microbial communities from expanding oxygen minimum zones in the Saanich Inlet - ESP_116LU_22_DNA (SPAdes) (version 2) | ecosystem: Environmental > Aquatic > Marine > Intertidal... | reverse complement strand
TTTTTAACATAGAAAGTACCGTCACTCATTCTGAAATCCCGAGAAAAATTGATTTCATTTGGATTTATTTCAAAAAATGTTTCATTACTATTATTTATTTTTAAAACATCAGCATCATGTTCTAAATTAATAGTTATATTTGTATTCATATTAGATTGTACAGATAGAATATCTCCTATTGTAAATTTTCCTTTAAAATCTGCGTCTTGAAATGTTGTTATAACATTTGAATTAAAAGTTGCTAAACATAAACTCTCTTTATAAATTGAAAAACCTGTATCGTCCACTCCAGTTTTGAAGTTTTTATATGATATATATACATTGGAAAATGATAAATCGCCAGTATTCAGTTGTATTGCATCTGGTGTTTTATAAGAATTTATAGTAAATGATTCATTTTTTGACGCTTCGATAAATGGATTTTTTCCATATCTATTGTTTGAAACACCAATTTCAATAGACATTAATTATTATATGTAACTTATATAACTTTAATGAATGTTTCTTAAATCGGTTTTTAAATTCACTAAAATGATATAAGAATAATATGTATTTATAGTATTGTGAAGAAAACAACTTCACTTGCTTCTTTTTGCAATAAAAACTGCCTACATGGCATTTGTGTCACTGTGGCCGAGCGGTTCAAGGCGTTCGACTTAAGATCGAATGGGCATACGCCCTCGCGGGTTCGAATCCCGTCGGTGACATTAAGTTTATAACTCAGTTTTTATTGTAATTATTTTATTCATTTTTCTTTTAAGAACTGCCTTTATGGCATAAAGTCACTGTGTCCGAGCGGTCCAAGGAGTTACTCTCAAGTAGTAATGGGTTTTTACCCTCGCGGGTTCGAATCCCGTCGGTGACATTAAGTTTATAACTCAGTTTTTATTTAAAAAATAATAACATCTATAAAATAGATGGAGAATATAGGAGTGGATATAGTAAATGTCACTTTGGGGAACAATCAAATTATTTTAAAATATGCAAACGATGCGACAGAAACATTACCTGTTAATGACGATACATTTACAAAATTTCGTGAAGTTTGGATAAAACCAAATCCTCCATTCATATCTGATAAATTCAAAGCACAGATGAGAGATTTGATACATACTTGTGTTCATCATAATGAAAAATGTTGCGATAGTTTGAAAGCATTCTTTAGTCCTCCAAATGAAGAAAAAGTACTTGAATTCTTTAATTACATGCGTTCCAGGGATACAATTTTACCCCCTCTTAGAGCACAGTGGACAATTAAAAAATAAAAACTGTTTTACACATAAATGAAAAAATGATAGATAATATTATAATTATTGTCATATGTTGTTGAATTTTGACAACTCAAAACCAATTGTATTGGTTGATTCTGGTTATTATGTCTTTTATAGATATTTTGCAACTATGAGATGGTTTGTGTTTCAGAAAAAAGAATTCGAAGTGAATTCTATTACAGAAAATGAAGATTTTGTATCAAGTTTCATAAAACATTCAGAATCAGATATTAAAAAGATTTGTAGAAAGTGGAAAACTGTTCCTGATAATATTGTGTTCTGTACTGACTGTCAACGTTCGAATATATGGAGGAATGACTTATATAAAGATTATAAAGGAAGTCGGGTTCAAAATACAAATTTTAACGCTAAAATATTCCCGATATTTAATGAATATATTCTGAAAAAAAACATAAAAAAAATTGGATTTGAAAGACTTGAAGCAGATGATATTGTATATTTAATACAAAAACAATTAAAAAAAGTAGCACAATCAGATATTGTGATAATTTCAAATGATAATGATTATCTACAATTGGCAAATGACGATAGAGTAAGTATTCTTAATATGCAATTCAAAGATATCACATTGCGAGGAAGTCAAAATGCACAATTTGATCTTATAAACAAAGCAATTTACGGTGATAAAAGTGACAATATTCATAAAATTGCACCTTTTATTACAAAAGAAAAAGCACTTGAACTCTCTGTTTTGGAACAATCAGAATTGCAAAAGTGGATCAATGAACACGATTTGAGTGAAAAGTTTGATTTTAATATGTCACTAGTTTCATTTGAGAGAATTCCAAAATCATTGGTAGAAAATTTCTACAATACAATCGAGATTGTTTGTGAATAAATTTATTCTATAATAATTTATTTATTATTTTTTTAAATTTTTTGAAAAAATGATTATGTCTTATATGGACATATTCATCTGCTCATGGAATGCACAAAATGTTCAAAAATATTGGATATTTCAAACTTTGGATTAAAAAATCCAAGTAAAAAGATTTACTACTTGCATTGTAATAAATGCAGGGAACAGATCAATCGCCAACCTTTCAAAAAAGAAAGAGAAAAACAACAATACGAAGAGGTAAAAAAAAATAATGTTATTTATTGCGAATGTGGTAAACATTTTATAGGATTTCGACAATACCATTATATTCGTCATATAAATTCAAATTCACATATAAATTATGTCAAATCAAAGTCACATTAATATCAAGTTTATTAAAAAATGATAATGATATTTATTTTTTATCATTACAATGTTGTGTACTTCATCTATGTCTACAGAACCAAATGATATAGAGGAAATTATTCATAAACATAAAGAAAAACATTACACACCTGAGCAATGGAATATTATTTTGATTGAATTGGAAAAACATAAAGACACACTGAAAACACAAAAAGATTTGAGGGAATTTCGTTTATTTATTCAAAATAATTATAAGATTGTTCTTTCAAACAGTGATTTTGTTAAAGCATACAACTATTTAGGATATACAGATGCTGATTTGAAATATTTGATAACAAAGAAAAAAAACAAATCTAACTCAGGAGTTATTGTAGTGACAGTTCTTACTGCCGCACACCCTATTTATATTGATAAAAATGGAGTAGAACAGAGAACAAAGTTTTCTTGTGCATGGGATTGTCATTATTGTCCAAATGAAACTGCGAGTCCCGAAAACAATTTCATTGATCAACCAAGAAGTTATCTCTTTCACGAACCAGCAGTTCTTAGAGCAAATGAAAATAAATTTGATGCAGTTCTGCAGTTTAATGCTAGAATCACAACACTTATCGATATTGGACACAGTGTAGATAAAATTGAACTCATCATTCTTGGCGGTACATGGTGTAGTTATCCTAAAGAATATCAGGATAAGTTTATTACCGAATTATATTATGCCGCAAATGTATATTTTGATAAAGAACCGCGAAAAATTCTATCACTCGAAGAAGAAATTACCATCAATGAAAATGCAAAACTTCATATTATTGGTTTGACTTTGGAAACAAGACCAGATACTATCAATCTTGATGAAATCAAAAATTTCAGAAGATATAATGCAACTCGAATTCAGTTAGGTGTGCAACATACAGACAACAAAGTTTTGAAAAAGATTAACAGGGGTCATACAATTGAAGCAGCACACAGGGCAATTAAAATGTTGAAAGAAAATGGATATAAAGTCGATATACACCTGATGCCAAATTTACCTGGATCTTCTTATGAACAAGATGTAGTTATGTTAGACAATGCACTATATGATGAAAAACTTCAAGTCGACCAACTCAAGATTTATCCATGTGCTGTAGTACCTTTTACCAAAATCAAGAAATGGTTTGAAGAAGGTTCATATGTTCCTTATGATGATATTGTTCTATTTAATTTGATAAAAGATTTCAAAAAGAAAGTACAACCGTATAAACGCCTTAATCGTATTATTCGTGATATACCAAGTTCATATATTTCGGGAGGTTATACTGATAAATCGGTTAATATGCGACAACTACTACAGAATGATATGAAGAAAGATAATTGGAAATGTAGATGTATTCGATGTAGGGAAGTTGGTGATAAAAAAGTAAATCCTGATGATATCAAATTAAAACATGAAATTTATAAAGGATCCGGAGGAGATGAACATTATATATCATTTGAAACCGATGAATATCTTATTGGATTTATCAGACTGAGAATTAATATTGAAAAAGACGATGAAAATATACTTGATATTCTTAAAAATACTGCTCTGATTAGAGAACTACATGTATATTCTAATATAAGATGCGTAGGTGCAAATCAAGACGGGTCTATGCAACATAAAGGTTATGGGAGAAGACTTATACAAGAAGCAGAAAGAATTGCAATTTCCTACGGCGAAAAGAAAATTGCAATTATTAGTGGAACAGGTGTCAGAAATTATTACAGAAAATTTGGTTATGAACTTAAAGATACTTATATGATCAAAAATCTTGAAAAACCATCAAATTGTGTATGTTCATAAAATAATAATGATATTATGTAGAATTGAAATGGAAAAAGATATCAATTCTTTTATGAACAAAATGGAACAGTTTCTGGATTACGATATGTTGAAATATATTGTTGACCTTGTACATAAGGAAAATAATATGAATACAATAGTAAAAACAAAAAAATTAAAAAGACAACTTAACAATTCTATTATTAAACTTTTTCATACTTTTTATATTGATGAAAATGTTCTTATCTACAAATTGAACGATGAACATATTGTCTTGGAAAATCTGAGACCATCCGTTAACCCAAATTTATCAATTTATCAAAAAAATAACAATGAAAGAAATGTTTATAATGCTAATGAAAATTCTGTTGTTATTCCTTGTTCAGAAACTCAGTTACAAAATATGAAACTTTGTGTTTTATACGATTAATATCTTTTAACCAATGTTTATGATTTTGCCAAATATAGATACTGTGCTTATAATTGCTTCTATATTATTTATTTTTCCAAAAAGAGACATCATATTGTTTTGTTTCTCTGTTTTATCAAGTTCAACAATTAGATGGTCTTTTTCAGTCTTAATATGTATGTATTTGATAGTTGATACATCAAGAATAATATTTCCCATTACAATATTTTTTGAAGATATTTCTGTATGATTGATATAAATATTGTTAAAATTTTTTGTATTGTTCGATACAAAGTCGTTTGTAAAATTCAATATATTGAAAAGGGTGTTCACGTTTGATGTGTTTTTCAAAAGTCGTCTAGTTTTACGCAATCCAATGAGGTAACTACCATATAGTTTTTTCTCGTTTTCATAATAAATATTTGCTTTTGGTTGACATTTTATCGCACTATTGGGAGATTTTTTGAAAGATGGAATTGTGAATGAAAATCCACATAAAACATATGATATCAATAGGAAATTCAGATATCTGTTTTTCATTGTTGATACAAAAAATCAATCAAAAAACTATCATTTTTTTATTTTTCAAAATCTGAAAAAAATACATTTTCCAATTATAGATATACATACATGGACGACAAATCAATTAGAATATTACAAGATTATCGAGATAAATGCTATGTTTCAAATATATTGTGTGAGATGAATTGTGATTTTTACAGGAAGGTGCGCCAAATTGTTAATATACCTTTGATTTTATCATCTACAATCATGGGTATTATGAACAGTAGTAGTTTTCCAGAAAATGATTTAAAAATCGCAAATATCGTACTTAATGCATCAACATCATTGCTATTATCTCTCATTGGAAATTTCAAAGTTGCTGAAAAAGTAAGTTCTTTTCGTAATTCTGCACTCAAATTTAACAAGTTATGTCATTTTATAGAAGATAAATTGATGAATGAAGAGGAAATAACAAATGAAACAGTAAGACAAATTATTATCGATTACGACAATATTTATGAAAGTCTTGAGTTTTCATTTAGTGGTCGATCGAAAGACAAATGTAAACAAAGATTTGCTGGCAAAAGAACACTTCCTAATATTCTGAATTGCGAAATTGACTTTAAACGTCCAAAAACACCTTTGCGAAAATCTAGTGTAGTAGAAAAAAATGACTTGTTTTGCGTAGAAGAACCTGTTGTTTTTGTTAAAGAAGAAAATGATAAAGACATTCGTGTTCAAGTTGATCTTTAATTAAATTATGAATTTATTTTTGAATATATAAAAAAATATAGATATATAATTAACAATGGTTTCGGTAAAGGCATATAAAAATCTTACAGTGTTTGAAAAAACACAAATACAAACCTTGTTAAATTTATCAAATGAAATTATCGAAGATTTAGAATCAGAGAGTCATGTTATTGTGTATGAAAAGTCGGAAAATTCAGAAATTACCACTTTTCTCATTATGAATACTTCTTTGTTTGGATACAATTTTATTAAATATTTGTATTTACAAGACTCTTCATATAATACCATTAATATGATAAAAATGTTACTCAAACTTCCGATCGTAGTTGAACTTAAAATATTGTCGGAAGAATATTCTCGTATTTTAGAAAAAAATGGTTTTAAAAAATATACTAATCATCAAGACATAACTGATATGTTGGGATTTGATACAAGAATTGAAAATGATGTTATGATTTATTGTAAAAATAAATATAAAACAGGAAAAGAAAAAAAATGATTATAAAATTGATTTTTTTTCAATCTATTTGGGAAACATGTTAAATGATAATGTTTGTTGGGACATTCTAGACACATACTTTCAAAAAGGAGGATCGTCCGAATCTGTCAATCCTCTTGTAAAACATCAAATCGATAGTTACAATAAATTTATTGACAGTACCTTGTCACAAATTATCACAGGTTTCAATCCAATCAAAATAACAAATACTCTTAAAAATGAAAATGGAGATCAATCTCATAAAATATATATCAATGCAGTTCAACCTTCGCTTACAAAACCAGTATATCATATGCACGATGGTACACAAACCATTATGACTCCTTATATAGCAAGAATGAACAAGTTGACATATTCAGCAAGTCTTTATATTGATGTCAATATTCAGATCGAAGCAACAAATGACGATGGTGTAATAGAAAATTTCAATAAAACAATTCCTGGAGTATTTGTTGGAAAAATCCCAGTCATGGTACGTTCAAAAGCATGTATTCTTCAACAAATTCCTGGAATTGGAGAAGAAAATAACAACGAATGTCGTTATGATTATGGTGGGTATTTTATCATAAATGGAAGCGAAAAAGTTCTAGTCAGTCAAGATAGAATCAATGAAAATAAAACACTTGTGTTCAAACCAAATATTAACAGCGAGGGTCTTTATGCAGAAATTAGATCTATGAGCGATTCGTCTTATCTTCCGCCAAAAACAACAAGTTTGAATATGAGTGGTAAACTCAACCATATGGGAAGAATTATTCGAATGAGTACATCATTCATAAAAACAGACGTCCCTGTATTCGTTATGTTTCGTGCTCTTGGTATTATCAGCGACAAAGAAATTCTTCAACATATCGTATATGATATGGACGATATTGATAATCAAAAAATTCTTACAGAACTTATGGCATGTTGCGAAGATGCTTGTGATGTTCATACACAAGCAGATGCAGAGAATATTCTAATCAAAGTAATGACAGGTGCGAATAAATCAACAAATCCAAATGAACTTCTTACACATAACATTGTGAACGATTTCCTTCCTCATGTTGGTAAAAACTTCAGACGCAAAGCGCTTTATCTTGGGTATATGATTCGTAAAATTATTCGCATTTATTTAGGATACGATACTTATGATAATCGCGACAGTTATATGCATAAACGTATTGATACTCCTGGAATACTTATGAGTAATTTGTTTCGACAATGCTATGGAAAAATGTCCAAAGAAGTGAAATGTCTTGTTGAAAGAGAACTCAATCTTTGGAGAGCAAACCCTGGATCTGTTGCGACCTGTGATATTATTAGTAATAATAACATTCATAGGTACTTCAGACAATCTCTTCTAGAATCATGGTTGAAATACTCTCTTTCTACAGGAAATTGGGGAATTAAAAGTATTGGTAGTTTTCAAAATATAAGACAGGGTGTATCACAAGTTCTAAACAGAATGTCTTATGCGAGCACACTATCACATCTCAGAAGAATTAATACTGCAATGGAAAAAAATGGAAAACTTGTTCAACCACGTAAACTTGATAATTCTCAAATCGGTATGATTTGTCCAGCAGAAACACCAGAAGGCGCATCAGTTGGTCTTGTAAAAAATATGGCACTCAGTACAAATATTTCAATATATATGAACAGTTCCCATATTCGTAATCTGCTAATTGAAAACGATGTCAAGATTTATGATGATGTTTTCTCGAATTCTGAAAATACAAAGGAAGAACAAGAAAAGATTTCAGAGTATTTGAAAAATATGGGAAATCCAAATAATGTATGTGTTCAAGTTAATGGTGATATTATTGGATACCACACTGAACCACATGCGTTATATAATAAGTTCAAGCATTATAAAAGATGCGGAATTATATTTCCTATGACTTCCGTTGTATGGAATATTAAAGTTCGCACAATTGTTATTTCTACTGAAGCAGGAAGAATGTATCGTCCTCTGATGATTGTTGATTATAACAAAGAAACTAAAAAAAGAGAACTTCGTATTACAAGAATTTTGAGAGAAAGAAATCAGACATGGGAAGAATATAATCAAAATAAGACATTTGATGCATATATTTCGCCATGTTGCGAATACAATAATGAAAATACAGAAGAAGAAGGATTCATAGAATATCTTGATTGTGATGAGATCAATCATGCGATGATTGCTATGAGTCCAAATGAACTAGAAAAAGGGATGAAAGGTACTTCTTATCCTCCTTGTTATACAAATTGTGAAATTCATCCCAGTTTGATGAATGGAATTCTTGGTGTGAATATTCCTTTCAGTGATCACAACCAGTCTCCTCGTAATTGTTATCAATGTATTCACGAAAACGAAAATGTGCTTATGAGCAATGGAACAAAAAAACAAATCAAAGATATAAAAATTGGCGACGAGGTGATTGCATTTGATCTGGTTACAAAAGAAACAGTATATACAAAAGTTGTAAATCATTACAATAAAAAAACAACAAAATTGGTATATTGTATTGATATAGCAACAGGTAGACAGATTATTGCTACATATGATCACAAGTTTATGACAAATGATGGTTGGAAAACTTGCACACAATTTCAAAAAGGCACTTTGTTGGGTATTTATATTTCCCCCAATATTAATCATAATATCTCAAATTTCAAACACGATATAATTCTTGAAAGCGGGATTGATTATTATAAAGAAATTGGTCTTCTTCCGTTGTATACAAATCACAAGAAACTCCCAATCATTGCCAAAATTGCCGGTTATTACTTTCATAAAAAACTAAATTTCGAAAACATAAATGATAGAAAAACTGCAGATAGAGATGCACAATTTATTGGATTCGATTATGGAATTATTGATACAAAATTCATTCTTTATATGGAATCAATTGTGAAAAATATTTCATGGGTAAACAATTGTTCAGATATGGTTCAATTAGAGTTTGTTGCCGGATATCTTTCTGCCTTTTATGGTCAATCACTTGAACATGTTAAAAATTCAAAAGGTTGTATTGATACTACTGTAAAAGGAATTATGGATAAACATAGTATTCCTGTAGATTGGTATATTGACAATAAATCAATTTCTAGTTTTCACAATAGTATCAATGTGAAATATAACAAATGCCTTTTGGAAGAAATTGTCATCATTACTGAATTTAACAACCATATCAATTACTGCAATAAGGTAAATATCGACAAGATCCAAAAGATTTATAGTTTCTCTGAATGGAAAAAAACAGTTTATGTCAAAGGAGATCTGTTGTTTATTCCTTTCAATATGAAAAGAAGTTGTAATCATTTCAATATTTCGGATATTGAAGTCGAAAGTAGTCATCATAGTTTCATTGCTGGAAATGGATTTGCTGTAAGTAATTGTGCGATGGGCAAACAAGCACTTGGTATTTATGCAAGTAATTTCAATAAACGCATTGATACAATGGGTAATATTCTGAATTATCCACAAAAACCTCTTGTATATACCAAACTATCAAAATATACACATAGTAATGAACTTCCATCTGGAACAAATGCAGTTGTTGCAATTATGACACATACTGGTTTTAATCAAGAAGACAGTGTTATTATTAATCAATCTGCACTTGATAGAGGATTGTATACAAGTACATATTATAAATCTGTTAAAGAACAATGTACCAAAAATCATAGTACTGGAGAAGAAGAAATATTTGCAAATCCTATGAAACTTGATACTGGAAGTGCTATGAGACAATTTTCATATGCAAAACTTGATGACGAAGGGTTTGTTCCTGTCAATACACCAATCAAAGGGTCTGATATTATTATTGGAAAAGTAATGCCAAAAAAAATTAATGGAATTGTTGTTAATCAAGATAATAGTGTATCTCTTAAACCAAATGACGAAGGATATGTTGATATGAATTACATTGGAACTAATAATGACGGATACAAGTTCTGTAATGTTCGTATTAGAAAGAATAGAAAACCAGAAATTGGAGATAAATTGGCAAGTAGAAGTGCTCAGAAAGGTTGTATTGGAATGGTTTATAGACATCAAGATATGCCATTTACTAAAGATGGAATAGTTCCTGATATTATCATGAATCCTCATGCTATTCCTTCAAGAATGACAATGGCACAACTCATGGAATGTATCATGGGCAAAGCAGGTTGTTATATTGGTGCATGTGGAGATTCAACACCTTTCACGGATTGTTCGGTCGAATCTATTGCGAAAGTACTTGAATTGTCTGGAATGGAAAGATATGGCAACGAAATCATGTATAATGGAAGAACTGGAGAACAAATTCAAACAGAAATATTTATTGGACCTACATACTATCAAAGACTCAAACATATGGTTTGTGATAAAATACACGCAAGAGGTTCTAATGGTCCTATCGTAATGTTGACGCGTCAACCTTCTGAAGGAAGGGCACGCAACGGAGGTCTTCGTTTGGGCGAAATGGAGAGAGATTGTCTTATAGGTCACGGTGTAAGTGAATTTATGAAAGAAAAAATGTTGGATACGTCAGATAATTACAGAGTATTTATATGCAAAACATGTGGAATTACTGCTAATTCAAATCCTTCTAAAAATATTTACAAATGTAATTATTGTAAGACATCGACAGATATTGTACAAGTTAGAATTCCGTATGCATTTAAATTGTTGAGTCAGGAATTATATACAATGAACGTCAAACTTGGTTTCACAAGTTCATAAAAATATCATTAATGTTGTAAAATATTTTTTATATTTCAATAAATATTTCGTGATTATTTTTCCGTTACATAATTAGTAGATACAACATAATGGATTCGGTTGGTACAATCATATTTTCCATATTATTCGTTTTTGTAATAGGATTTATTATTTATTTTACAATTGATTATTTGAAATACAAAGAAGAAATAAAAAATAAAATGGAACAAAATGATGTCAAATTTAGCAATCTTTTTACAACTGATAATACCATAACTTCAAATTTAGATATTGTAGATAAATCATTAACAAAAAAACACAATGATGATTCTTCTGATCTTAATGCTTTTGATAGTGCTTTGAAAAACTATTTTTCTTTCGGAGATAATAATTTAAGTATTCAAAATGAAAAATTATTCGAACATGTTTTTTCGAGAATTTCACCTAATTTAGAATTACTTACACATGTAAACACAGCACAAGGTTTAATGGTCAATACAAATAAGGAAGTCTTGGATAGCAGAAATATGAAAATATGTAATGACGAAAAAAGTTGCATTTACATGAATGTAAACGATGATGGATTTAATATAACACCCGATAGTGTGAATAATTTGACTATAAACTCAACTGAAAAAACCCCTTTGGCAAAATTTGACCTTGAAAATAACAGCATCTATTTTGGGGGAGATGATCTTAATTCTCCTATGTTCATTCGAGACGATAAGGTTTTTCTTAATAACATTAATATGATAAGTAGACCAAAAAATACAGTTATTAATCACAACAACATAAATAATTTGAAAATTTTTTCACTTAATGGTTATGACATAACAGATTCTTTGATAGATAAAGCACTAAGTGCTATCGATAATAATAAATTTATTGTTTTTTATAATGCTGAAAATAGCGCCAAAAGAGAGAATGATAATTATTTATTTGAATGGATAATAGATTTTCATATTATATCAAACTATGATTATGTTACAAATGATGTGTTAACATTTGATGTGCCATTTAAACTCGAACCAGATTCGTCAATTAATTCAAGTATCACAAATACGCTTATTACTGAAAATATTATATCTAGTGAAAATATTGAAGTAAAGAAAGAAAGTAATAAATTAAATGTTACTATTACTGTTAAAAATAATAATCCAACCACAAGTTTACCTTCTAAAACATTTTTTAAATTTTCTTTATCAGGAAGTGGAAAACTTCAAACATTAATTCAATCCAGATTGAATATTGAATCTGGATTATTGATTGGTGAAAAAAAATCAAATCAGATTTCACCAACACACAATGCCAATGTTGTCGCACCATCATTACCTTTTGATGCTACCATACCCGATTCAAATACCACATCCATTAACACCCCATAGATATCTTCGTTCCATGTTTATATTTGATACAATATCAAACAATAA
>Ga0209653_1002756_pt1 | contig 12566 bp, 12 predicted proteins | sample SaaInl6LU_22_DNA_FD_184644 | JGI IMG/M metagenome (GOLD analysis project Ga0209653, IMG submission 184644) | Marine microbial communities from expanding oxygen minimum zones in the Saanich Inlet - ESP_116LU_22_DNA (SPAdes) (version 2) | ecosystem: Environmental > Aquatic > Marine > Intertidal... | reverse complement strand
GCATCATCTACTCTATCTTTCTTTTCTTTCATCTCAACTTCCGAACCAGCACCGATGTAAAGTACTGCAACTCCACCACTTAATTTAGCCAATCTTTCTTGAAGTTTTTCTTTATCGTAATCAGATGCTGCAGCTTCGATTTGAGATTTTATTTGTGTAATTCTTTCTTTGATGTTATCAGATTCACCACCACCATTTACAATAGTAGTTGATTCTTTACCAACAGTTACTTTCTCAGCAGTACCCAACATATCGATAGTTGCATCTTCTAATGTTAAACCAACTTCAGAAGTAATGAAAGTTCCACCTGTTAAGATAGCGATATCATTCATCATTTCTTTCTTTCTATCACCGAATGCAGGTGCCTTAACTGCAACTGTATTAAGAATACCTCTTAACTTGTTCACCACAAGGGTTCCAAGGAGTTCTCCTTCTACATCATCTGCAATGATTACCAAAGGTTTAGATTGACCTGAAACTTGTTCTAAGAGAGGGAGAATATCATTCATAGAAGATAACCTACCATCGTATAATAAGATGTATGGTGATTCTAAACTTGCGTTCATTTTCTCAGTATCAGTTACAAAGTGTGCCGATAGATAACCTTTATCGAATTGCATACCCTCTACCAATTCCATTGAAGTTTGAATACCTTTAGATTCTTCTACGGTGATTACACCATCAGTACCAACCTTTTGGAAGGCATCTGCGATAAGAGTACCAATTACAGAATCATTGTTTGCAGAGATGGTTGCGATTTGTTTGATTTTATCATAATCAGAACCAACTACGATTGCTTGTTTTCCAAGTTCTTCAGTTACAATACCAACTGCTCGTTCGATTCCTTTTTTCAATTCCATTGGATTAGCACCATTGTGTACTGCTTCGAATCCTAATCTTGCTATGTCTTGTGCGAGAACTGTTGCAGTGGTTGTACCATCACCTGCTTCATCAGCAGTTTTAGAAGCAACTTCCTTTACAAGTTGAGCTCCCATGTTTTCAAACACATCTTCTAACTCAATTTCTTTTGCTACGGAAACACCATCTTTGGTAATATGTGGTATTCCATTTTGTTTTTGTAAGAGTACATTTCTACCCTTTGGTCCTAATGTAACCTTTACTGCATCAGCCAGAGTATCTAATCCATTTTTCAATGATTCTCTTGCCTGTACATCAAACTTTAATTGTTTTGTTGCCATAACTATCTTACTCTATTTTGTTTAACCATTTCAAGAATACTATTTGTTAATTCTTGTTGTTCTTTTTGGAATTCTTTGTTGTTCATAGCAAAATCTGCTATCTCTTTAATTTCCTTGTTGCTAAAATTTGTCTTGTTCATTCTATTTTTATTTAATTAGTTTCCATATGGATATATGTTTTTATAATCCTTAAAGAATTTAGTAGCTCTATCTAAAAATTCTTTTAATTCTAAGGTATCCTCACGTATGAATTGTTTATCATTTTCATAATGATATCCTTTATCATAAATTTCTTTAGCAAGTTCATTACCAGGACTATATTCTAATAGAAGTTCTAATAATTTGTCTTGTCTATGATGGTTACCTATCTTAATTGGTTCTTTCATTGCTGATTAATAATTTCATAAGTTTTAGTAGTTTATTACTAATTCTTTCATTCTGAATACTTAGTTGTTCTTTTGTCATATTTTTTTAAGTTATTGTTATATGTTTATAGTATGTTCAATATCAATACCACAAATGGTAGTACTGACACATTGTCATACAAAGATACAAAATCTTTTTGGATTGTCCAAATTAAAAGGAGAAAAACTTTTCTGCAGATTTTTAACTTCTAATTTATTAGATATTTTTTAAGTACAATTTCTTTACATCAAATTCACTAGAATATACGAGGTAATTAATATATTCTCTTTTATTTTTTATTTTATGCTTATGTACAAAACTAAAAATTCCTACTTTACGCACATACATGTCTCGTAATATATCTAATGCTATTAATCCAAGATGTTTAGATTTTGGAATTATACTTTTAATTCGTATTATTATTTTACTAATATCTTTTAAATCTGGTTTAAATTTTTTATGACTTACTGCAGAATCATAAAAATTGTCATCTTCCAGTAGTAGTAAAACGGGCTGTATAGTTAAAGTAAGATGGTGTAATTGACTAATCAATGATGAGAGTAGTTGTTCATCAATCGTACCACCATATGAAAAACATTCTAAAATTGAAACCTTCCATCTAAAATTTAAATCAAAAAGAATTAAATAATAATTTTTTGAAACAATATCTCTAAATAAATCAATATCCCAATCATCATAAAGGTTATTATCTTCTTCATAGATTCTACGAGAACATATAATATTAGCTTTTAAACATTTATATAAATTAGTAGAATCAACTGCCGATTCTAAAATATACTTGTGAGTATCTCTTGTTGTGCCTCCGGGTGGTATATAATCAAGATCTTCAAATTCCATTATTTCCAATGGGGTGAGTTCTGTATTTTTCATATCTTAAAAACTAAAAAACTTTTCTGCGGTTTTCTGTTCACTAATCATTTCACCCCAACCAATTGCATCATAGAAATCTTGTAACTTATATCTTAACTCTCGTTCGAAGATTTTGTTGTGGTCAATATAAGTGTTGATGAATTGTTCAATTTCAGGTGGGTCTGAATAACCTGTAAATGCCAAACCGTCTAATCCTAATGGATTGTTTTTAAGATATACCCACTTTACTTTATCACCGTTTGTCATAGGATTATACTTGTAAGGTGCATTGAAATGAATCAAACAATCATTATATGCAATTGCAGCTTTCACGTGAGCAGGAGTTCCTTTCATCGTGGTAAACAATTGTCTTTTACCTTTGGGCATATACTTGGATAGGTTCTTTACTGCAGAGTTCTTAGCTATTTCTGAAATAGGTCTACTGGTCATATTCTTTTTGAAATCTAATACGAACGCCGTAAGTTCCTCTTCAGTCTTACCTCGAAGTATATCAATTAGAACAGTTCCCATACATTCTTGGAATGCTTTAGGGAAAGAGGAACGTTTTACATCTAACCCCTTTACATCTAACTTATCAGTAGGAATACCATTATTCATGATAATCCATTGAGCATATCGTTTCTTAGCAACCCACAATCCAGCCTTTGCAACATATTCCTTCTTAATTTCCAATCTGTGTTTATCTCTATCCACATTGAAAATCTTTTCTGATAAAATATCATAGAAATTGTTAAGGTAATCTTGAACTTCACCTGCAATATCATCTACATAACCAGCAATGGTATCTTGGGATTCTTCTCTCCAGTTAGGAGTTCTTTTATCCATTAAAGGAACTGCGGAAAAGAATACCGAATCCGTATCAATATAGATATTAGAATCTAAATCAGGGGTTCCTAATTCTTTGTTGTATTTGAGGTTTGCCATATCGGCAGTACTTTTAATAACCGTTTGGCCCGTTGTAGTAACTGCCTCCGCATTATCCACATCATAAAACCGAAAGGCAGGGAGACCAAGAACACCATAAAGAGAGTTAAGTAGAATTTTTTGAACCAGCTGTCTTTTGCCGTAAAAGGCATATTTTTCTTTATCACCCTCTTGACCATACTTCTTTTCTAATTTTCTAAACTCTACCCTCTGTTGGAACCACAAATCTAAGATTCCTGGAATACAACCAACGGTATCAGTTCTATATAATACTCCATTGGATGCAATAGAGAATTTAGATTTTTCTAAATATTCCTTTAAGTTTTCTTTAGAGATTGCATCATCTCCAATATAATAAGTATCAACTTCACCTTTAAGATATTTCTGAACATCCCAATCTTTCACTTTACCAATTTTGGTTTCAGGTGAAATGTTAATGGTCATAATGATAGAAGGATATAGGGAAGTTAAATCCAAATCATATATCCATTCATACTTACCAACGATTGGTGCTTTTACATATGCCCCAATAAACTTTTCTTGGTCATTATCTCTAAGAGCCTGCATTCTTTCTTGTCTATCAGCAGGTTTGTTTGGAGCAACTAAGTTCTTTCTACGAAGATATGTCAACATTGCACCTTCTAAGTATTTAGATGAGTAAACAAAATCTTCATATGGAACGTGACCTGCATGGGCAATACCCCTACATAGTTCGATGAATTGTAGTTTCTCTTCAAATCCAACTACTAATTCAACATCGACCAAGTTATACTCAATAAACTTTTCAATATCATCTCTGAATAATTGGTCTAAGTTTCCTTGGTATTCTATCTTACCTTTACCCAATTCGATTTGGGCAACTGTATCTAATCGATAGTTTGGAAGTTCACCATAGTTGTATTTTTTATAAAGTTCAATATAATCTAAATAAGAAACACCTGCCATGAAGTATCTTTTACGATAAGGAGACCAGAAACATTTTCCGATTGGTGATAATCTATTTGCTTGTTGTTCACCTAATAATCTTTTGATACGATTATATAACATAGGTGTATCGAAATAATCAATGTTCCAACCTGTAACGATTGATGGATTGATTTGTTCGTAAAGTTCGAGATACTTTAACAACATCTCTTCTTCTGTCTTAAATGGAAGTACGATTGCTTTATCAGTAGTTTTTTCTACCATTAAACCTTCTTTATCCATTACCAATACCCAATACTGATTAGTTGCAGAATCATGGAGTGCAATAGAAGTTAGTTCGTTCTTTGCTTCTTCTGGGTTTGGAAGTCCACTTGTCATCTCACACTCAATATCATATGTAAGAATAACATGACCAGTTGATGGTTCATCTGAATCTGAATATAAATCTACTAAAGCACGAGTTGTTTCGGGTACATCTGATTCGAATAAATTCTCATCATCTTTACTGAACTTGTATATTTTAGTAAGAGTATCTCCATAAATAGATTTATACTCACCACGTTCTGCACGTTCGTATGCATATCTTGTATATGGGAATGAAGAATATCCACGGGTATCATCCCAAAGGTGTATTAAGTTCTTCTCTCGTTGATAATAGACGTTTTGGTACATTAAGTGTTTTTTAAATTGTTATACAAAGATACGAAATCTCTTTGAATATTCCTAATCTTTTTGGAAAATCCATATAGGTTCTCCGAATTTTTGGTCTTTAGTTTCTTCTGCAGCTTCAAGTGATTCTTCACTCCATTTGTTTACTTCGTTTTCACGAGCCATACCAGCACCACCACTATTAGGTCTTTTGGCCATTTCCATACCGATACAACCTTTATAAATCAATCCCTGAGATTCCAAGTATTCATTCATTGGGTTTACGATGGATAAGTAAGTTCGTTCAGTCCCACTCGTTGAGAATACATCTGAAATGTTTATTGCCATGATACCACCTTTCTTTAGTGTTTGTATCATGTTTCCAAGAGCTTTGTGTAAGAAGTGTTCATTCCATACATCAATGGTTTTATATCTCATCCATGATTGTGATTCTTCTTCTGAATATCTTTCCACATTAAAGTAAGGTGGTGATGTAAAGATTAAATCGACTTGGTCTTTGTAGATACTAAAATCGAAATCTTCAGCAGGATTACAATGAAAGATATGCTCTCTATCATGTTCAAAGAAACCATTATGTTTTTTATAGAACTTTGCCTGTTTTTCGTAGATTGGGTGGTTATCTTCTTTTGGGTCTAATCCAATATACTTCTTACCATAATCCGATGCGTAGAATCCACATAATCTATCACCCCAGCCCATTGAGAAATCAATTATAGTTTCTGCTTTGAAGAAATCGTATAAGGTTTTAGCAACTGCAGGTTTAAATTGAGATGCAGTGTATTTACGAAGTGATAAACAAACTCTTAAAGTATTAGCAGATACTTCTGTCATTTTTAATGAATAGAGTGCACCCATTAGAGATGTCATAAATTTATGATTTCTCCATGTCCTTAATGGACCTGGGCCTTGAGAGCCCGATACCTCCCAACGATTTTTCTGTTGAAAGAAGTCTGATGCCTTATTACCACCATTATATCGTTTGATTAAAATAGGTGCACCATTATACTCCAATGAATATTTAGGTGCTTCTGCCTTACGCGGAAACCACGATTCATCAGTTTTAATCATCTCATTATAACGAACTGTCTTTAATCTTCTATATTCTGAAATAGCGTCTTCTTCTGTGATGTTTACAAATGGTGGTGGGTATGTCATTGCAATCTCTGCAAGTTTCTCCTTTACCACATCTTTAGGATAGGTATCTTTTATTTCTTGCCATTCATCTGGTCCTATATAAAGATACTCACCTTCAAAGTTTTCTCTTTTATATTTCTCAAATATATCGTGTCCTTCTGTCATATTATAGTATTGTTATACAAATATACGAATAATATTTGTATTATCAAAATCTTTATCTAAGATTTAGTGATTTTTTATAAGAACCACCAATATTCCAAAAAAGTATTTTACCATCAAGTGATTCAATATTTTGTTCTAACCAATACCACATTTTCTTATCCCAAAATTCATTACAGTCAAATGGAACTTCATAATCATCCATGAAATCATTGAATTCATATGGAGATTTATAAATGTTGATATTGTTTAAATCACCTGCCTTGTTAAAGTTTAATATTTTTTTTGTAGATTCTACTGATGACATGGTGATTGTATGAACCTTTCGTTTGTTGTTTAGTAAATCTTTCCAATCTGTATATTGTAAAAACTCTCTAATCAAACCAGATGCAGTTACACCACTTCCAATTGATACAACTAAATGGTCAAAGTTTTCTTTCTCTAAAACTTCTTTCATCCTACTTTGCATGTAATTTACATAAGTTGGGTGATTAAACGCATAAGGTAATTGCTGCCAACCTTCTCTTTGTGCTATCCCACCTAACTTATTTTCAAGTAGTTTCATCATATTAGGTTTCATTGGATATAGTACTGCACCGTTTCCTTTTACTTTCTCTAATATTTCAGGTGGATATGTTTTTGAATCTGGATATGCTGAAATAAATTCAATTCCATACTCCTTACATAATTGAGATAATGTCCAACCTGTCCAACTTCCATATACTGAAAGGTGTACTAATGGCTTATCTTTATCTATATCATCTGATTCAAGTATTCTTCGAATTCCTTCAATCTTAGACCAGCGAGGAAGTGTTGTACCATTACCTACGAGGTCATCTCGTTTAACATAGACAGTTTTACCTTTAAGTTGGTATTCTTCTATTGGTGTTTGAACTAAACCCATTTGTATATTCCTAAATTATTATTTTTAATTCCTTCTCTCAATTTTTTATGAGGGAATCCATGTATCTTTTTGAAATTATCTCCAATGACATGTATCATATTTTTTCTGTGATTGAAGTTTATATTAGAATCATTCAAAATAATATCTTCAATGTATTGTTTAAAGTTAGTTCCCTTTTGAAATGCTCGTTTTTCTTGGTCTAATATCTCATCGGGTAGTTTACCTCTAAAAGCATCAGCAAGTGGTCTTTTCCATTGACCTTTATCTGCCAAAAATTCATCGGTAAGATTGGTAGTGTAATCTAAGAAATCTGTATCAAAAAATGGACATCTTAATTCGATAGTTCCATAATTCATAAAGATAGTATTTCCTCTTAATAAATTACCATAGTGTTGTTTTTCAAATAACTGCTTACGAACATCACTCCAATCTGGTTTCTTACTAAACATTCTAAATGTACCATATGACCCATAGGATTCATCAGAACCCTCACCACTAAATGCAACCTTAACCCCATCCTTTGCCATTTGTTCTGCAATGAATGATTGTAAGATACCAACTTCCATTTGTACAGTTGATGGGTATTCAATTACACTAATAGAATCTATGAATCTTTGTTTGATAATTTCTTCATCACGTGGGACAAATACCTCAACCAATTCAACTCCCAAATAATCTGCACAAACCCTAGCCTTTTGTAAATCTTTTGATTCTTGATCAAATGCAATAGTGTATGCCTTTAAATTAGGAATTCTCTGTGCAAGTAAATACGTAATAATAGCAGAATCAATACCACCACTTAATGAAGTAGCAATGGGTACATCAGCTATTAATCGTTTATCTACTGCTCTTTCTAACAATTTAAAAGTAGTCTCACCAACATCCTCATGTGATTTAGGTTGAGTAGTTTCTCCTGAGAATTGAAAGTAGAAATTATCATGAACTATGAATTCATCTGTATCTAAGTCGATTTCTATTAAAGTATTCTTAGGTACAATTTTTACATCATCAATACCGTCTTGAGTAAGAATTGCTTTGATTTCACTTGCAATTATATATCTGTTAGTATTATGAATGTATAATGGAATCTTACCTACCCAGTCACGAGATAATATCAATTTATTGTTATCATAGATTACAAACGAGAACATCCCATCTAGCCTCTTTAATTCACCTTCTTTATATAAGAAAAGAATAATCTCCGAATCTGAATTAGATTTAAAAGTGTATCCACGTTCTTCGTATTCTTTACGCAGTGTTGGATAATTCCAAATCTCTCCATTTACTATTAATTCAATACCATCATATTCCATTGGTTGATTACCTAATGGAGAGATATCATTAATAGATAAACGATTATGTCCTAAATGAACAACCTTATCATTATGTTTAAATTCTTTTATACCACGATTATCTCGACCACGATGAGAAATTGCTTCTAGCATTTCATTTACATCATCAGTAGTATAACCTATGGTTGCTACAATTCCACACATACTATCGGTTTAGTATTTCTAATAACTTGATTGTTTTCTTTTTCTCTTCATTCATATCTCCAATATGACAAGAACATGCAAGGGTAGTTACTTTACCAAGTTCCAACCCACTTTGTTCTGCTAAGAAGTGTCCCATTTCAACTAATGCTGTATAATCTGCATAACCTGATTTAGATACTCTATTTGAACGAATAATTGAAGTTAGATATAACTTACCATTTCTTGGTTTTAAATCAATAGCAATCATACAAGGTTGTGAATACGGGTTCCTTGCATCCTTAGTTGGGTCAAAGATAATCAATTCACAACGTTTTACTGCTTTACCAGTTGAAAGTATTTTGATTACATTCTCTACTTGGTTAAATTCACCTCTCCAACTAACCATTCTACCCCAATAAGATTGATGGTAGTGGTCTTTGATGAATTTATAATCCAAACCTTCTTCCGCTTCGAAGAATGGATTATCTGATTTCTTTTGTTCTGGTTTCAAAAAGGTTACTGTCTTAGCGAAATCAATTCTATCATCACCCATCACTTCTCTAAAGTGACCATCGAACCAATCATCTGATTTAAATTCGGTAATTTCAGTAACTACGTTTAATTCTTCAGTAAGATTACCTACTTTAACTCCGTTTTCCAAAAGATATTTGGATACGTTACACCATGCATCTCCAGGAGATGTTGCTTCTATAACTGTCATATTTTAATATTTTTAATAAAGATACAAAAAAAACTTGAGACCCACAAATGTTTTACACATGAGTCCAAGTTTTTCTTTTTACAATTTCCTCAATATTCCAAGTAGATACTTTGAAATTACGAGCAATTACGTTTGTTGAGAATCCCTTTGAGTAAAGATCTCTGATTTGTCTAACTTGCTCTGCAGTTAGTTTGGAACGAGGATGTGATTCACCTCGTAATCGATTGCTAAAAAACCATAAGGTTTTGGACATAACTTTTATTTATTTATATAAAGATACGAATTTTATTTGGATAATCCAAATATTTTATGCAATTTTCAATTCGTTTAATGCATTATTATAAGTCATCTCCGCCTGTAAACCAGCGAATCTCTGAACTTCTACTCCATCTTTTTCAACAATAACAGTTGGTACCGAACGAATTACATATTTAGATGCAATTTCAAATTGTGCATCTACATCAATATCTTCAAACTTAACATCAGTATGATTACTTTTTATATTTTCAAATACCGGTGCCAATGCTTTACACGGTCCACACCACTCAGCGTGGAATCTTTTTACTTCAATCATTTTGTTTTCTCCTATTATTGTTAAACTTAATTACCCATCACATGAGAGGCAGTCAGGGTCCATTGCTCTTGTTGCAATATCTCCCCGAAGTACTGATTCAGTTCTCATGTAATATAGTGTTTTTATTCCTTGTTTCCAAGCTTCCATCGTTACTTGGTTAATCCATTTTGGAGTAGCCGTTGATGGGAATGCCAAGTTAAGTGATACTGCTTGGTCAATGTATTGTTGTCTAATACCGGCTTGTTTTACTAAATCCAATTGGTTGATTTCTTTGAAAGTTTTGAATACATCTTTAATGTTAAATGATTTCTCATAATCTAATTCAGATATATCTTCTTTCTTTATCAATTTTCCGTTTAAGTATCTGAACTCATCTAATTCTTGTAAATCTTGAATTGAACCACCATCAGCCATAATCTTATCCCAAGTTTCTTTGGTATTGATTCCAACTTTTCTTAGAACTTTTTCTAACTCAGAATTCTTACGAATGAAAGTTCCTTTAGATGTTTGTTCAGTAAATACGTTTGCAGCCCATGGTTCAATACCTGCAGATACATCACCACTTAGTTTGGAGTTCGATACTGTTGGTGCGATTGCTCGTAAGTGAGTATTTCTCATACCACTATCTCTACACCATAGAGGTTCACCTAATTCAACTGCCATATCTCTACTAGCTCTTTCAGATTCAATCTTTAATTGAGAGAAAATCTTACGAGTTTCAAATTGTGCAGACATACCTTCAAATGGAATACCATTTTTCTGTAAGTAAGTATGCCATCCTAATACACCTAAACCTAATGCTCTACCTTTTTCTGCAGAACGAACTGAATTTTCAAATCCTTTTAAGTTTTTAGCCTTTTGGATGAATTCTTCTAATACACCATCTAAGAACCAAGTTGCAGTATAAACTAAATCTGTATCTTTCCACTCATCATATTTTGCAACGTTTAATGACGAAAGACAACATACGAATGAATGAGATTCATCAGTATGTAAAGTGATTTCAGAACAGATGTTTGTCATATGTACTTTCAATCCATTGTTTTTGTACATATCAGGATTCTGTTTGTTAACATTCCCCTTGTACATGATATAAGGTTCACCTGTTGCTTTTCTTTTTTGAATAAGTTTACCCCATTTTCTACGAGCATCCTCATCACCATCTTGAAGTTTTCTCATAAACTTATCACCTACTACCGCACATTGGTGTAAGTTAAGTGATTGTCTATTTACATCTCCCTTTGGTTCTCTGATTTCTAACCACTCTTCGAAATCTTTGTGTTCAATGTTTAAGTTAACCGATGCAGCACCTCTACGAACTGAACCTTGGTTGGTTGCAAGGATAGTAGAATCGTAGATTTTAGCAAATGGTACTACACCATCACTTGTACCATTACCACTAATAGGGGCACCTGCAGGTCTGATTTGGTTGATACCAATACCAACACCACCACCATGTTTTGCAAGTAACATTAGTTCTAAGTTCTTAGTACCAATATCAAAAATTGAATCAGCTACATCTATTCCGAAACAAGAGATAGGTAATCCTCTATCAGTACCTGTATTTGATAGTACTGGTGTTGCTAAGTTTAACCAACCTTTCCAAATGTAATCAAAGAATTTTGATGCCATCTGTGGTTTTCCTAATCTTTGTGCAACACGAGTAGATACTCTCCAATATGCATCTTTAGGTTTTTCACCTGCTAACAAGTATCCTTTAGATATTGTTTTTACATATATTTCGGTATTACCCCACTCTGGGAAATCAACTCCTAATTCCCAACCTAAATCTTCTCCGTGATTCTTAGCCATTTCTTTTCTTCTTAATGCAGTTATATTTAATTCCTCTTGTAATCATATGTACAAGAATTGCGGTTCCATTTGGTGTATGGGTTATCTTACTCCCATGTACAACTGGATTTGTTCTTATGTGATAATTTGTTTTCATTCTGATTTAATGAACACACCATTTACGGTTTGTCCAGTTCTTCCTTTGATTTCGTTCCAAGCATGTTCTAAACACTCGGTAGGGTCTAACCCTAATTGTCTGGAAAGAATGATTAGTGTTACGAATGTATCACCAATCCCATCTTGTATTTCTTCAGTTGCTTTGTTCTTTGCAATGGCACCAGCGGTTTCACCCAACTCTTCCATTACTTTCATCAACTGTTTCGGTGCGTTCTCAGATTTGAGAATATCTTTATCGTCAGCCCATTGGGTAACGTTATCTATTAAATTATCAAAAGTCATAATTATTTATTTAAAGGTTACCACATATCTCCGAAATCTTCACCTTCGTTGGCTTTCGAATAATCTGTTGGTCTAATAGCGAAGAAGTCAGTATGAGTGATACCACCAGTTAAGTGATAGAACCATTCTAAATTCTCTGCTTTTTTCTTGTTGTAATCGAAATGAGATTTATATCCCAATTCTTCTAATTTGATGTTGGTTCTAGCCTTGATGAATTCTTTCAAATCATCTTTCTTTAGATTTTCCAAATCACCTTGTTCGAAAATCATATCAATGAAACGAGATTCTAATTCTACGATTAGTTTTGCTGCTTCTAAGATTGATTCTCTACTAT
>Ga0209653_1002750_pt1 | contig 12579 bp, 9 predicted proteins | sample SaaInl6LU_22_DNA_FD_184644 | JGI IMG/M metagenome (GOLD analysis project Ga0209653, IMG submission 184644) | Marine microbial communities from expanding oxygen minimum zones in the Saanich Inlet - ESP_116LU_22_DNA (SPAdes) (version 2) | ecosystem: Environmental > Aquatic > Marine > Intertidal... | reverse complement strand
ATGCAAATGATTTAGGTGAAAAAATAGTAAAAATACTAAAAACAATTTATGACCCAGAAATTCCTGTTGACATTTATGAGTTAGGATTGATATACGATGTATTTGTTAATGAAGATTTTCATGTCAAAGTAATAATGACATTAACAACTCCAAATTGTCCAGTGGCTGAGACTCTTCCTGTTGAAGTTGAAGATAAGGTGAAAAGTATCGAGGGTGTAGTAGATGCCAAAGTTGAATTAACATTTGAACCAGCGTGGACAAGAGATTTAATGAGTGAAGAAGCTAAATTAGAACTTGGATTTTTATAATGTCTTTAGAAATTAAAAATAGAGTTCAGAGTAGTAGTTTAAAAACACTTGATCTAGACATTTTTTATCCTAAAATAGAACTAGTTTCTTTAGATATTAAACCATGGCTTAAAAATGACCTTTTAGTAATTGAAAAAGATTTTAGAGAACACCTAAGTCTATTTGAATGGGATAAGTTCAAAAATAAAGCAGTTGCTATTAAATGCTCTGTTGATGCTATAGTTCCTCATTGGGCATATATGCTAATAAGCTCTAAACTTAAGTCTTTAAATATTGCCAATGTCATTGGAAACATTAAAAATTTAGAGCTTTTATTAATTACGCAAGCCGTTAATAATTATGATTTTTCAGACTATAACAATAAACCTGTAATCATCAAAGGTTGCTCAGATCAAAAATTACCACTTGCCTCTTACTCTATTGTATTAGAAAAGCTACAGCCTATTGCAAAGAGTATTATGTTTGGTGAAGCCTGCTCTTCTGTACCAGTATATAAATCAAAAAAATAATTGGATTGAAAATTAACATAACATACCTATTAACTTTTTTATGTTTAACAAATCTTTTGTTTTCACAGTCAAACGATATTCCTGAAAAATGGAAAAATTCAGGAAACGCACTATTTCTTGTAAATCAATCAAGCTTTAGTAATTGGACGTCTGGAGGGCAAAGCAGTGTCTCTGGAACACTTAAAATCGATTACACTTTTAATTATTCAGATAATGGATGGGATTGGGATACCAAAGTTATTAGCAATTTTGGTTTAAATAAAATTAGTGGGAGTGATTTCTTAAAAAAAACTGATGATAGAATTGAAATAAACTCAGTACTTGGTAAAAAGTTTAATAATGATATAATTGGAAGATGGAGCTATTCCAGTTTTTTTAATTTTCAGACACAATTCGCAAAAGGTTACAGGTTTGGTAATGATGCTAATGGCAATCCAAACAGAACAGAAAAATCAAGATTCTTTTCTCCAGCTACAGTTCAGCTAGGTGTTGGAATGTACTGGAAAAAAAGTAAAGATTTATGGGTTAACGTTGCCCCGATGACAGGTAAACTTATTTTAGTAAATAGAAAATTTACTGAAAATCTTAATGAAAATCAAACCTATTTTGGTGTTAAAAAAGGAGGGAATAGCAGGTTTGAATTAGGTGCTTCTATTAGATCCTACTATAAATCTGAAATTTTTCAAAATGTGACTATGGAAAATAGACTTAGTTTATATTCTGACTACTTAGACAGACCTCAAAATATAGATTTTGACTGTACTTTTAATTTCATAATGAAAGTAAATCAGTATGTTTCAACTAACCTGATTTTTCAATTTGTTTATGATGACAATGAAATAAGAAGAGTACAGGTGAGAGAAGTTTTGGGAGTTGGTCTTAATATTGACTTAAGTAAGATCCGGATATAAAAAAGCATTATAGGGGAATCTAGTTACATGGATTTTTCTTACTTGACTATACAAATCCTTTCTAAAATTATTTATTTCTTCTTTATTTAATGCTGAAATAAAGAAAGTTTTTTCATCAAATTGTTTTTTTAAATTCATCTTTAGTGTATCTAAACTATTATCCACGTAATCTAAATCAAATTTATCTTTAATTCCCTGTTGATCATTCTTAAACTTATCTGTTTTATTAAAAACTACAATGGTTGGTTTATTAGAAGCATTAATTTCATTTAAAATTAAATTTACAGATTCAATATGCTCATTAAAATTTGTATGAGAAATATCAACTACATGAATTAATAAATCTGCTTCAGTAATTTCAGTCAAAGTACTTTTAAATGAATCAACTAATTGCGTTGGAAGTTTTCTTATAAATCCAACAGTATCGGTTAATAGAAATGGCATGTTTTCAATAACAACTTTCCTAACTGTTGTGTCTAAGGTTGCAAATAGCTTATCCTCAGCAAATACCTTAGCTTTTGAAATAGAATTCATTAAAGTAGATTTCCCAACATTGGTATAACCAACTAAAGCAGCCCTTACCAGAGATCCTCTATTGCCTCTTTGAGTTGACATTTGCTTGTCAATTACGACTAGCTTTTTCTTTAATAAATTTATTTTGTTTCTAACAATTCTTCTATCTGTTTCAATTTCAGTCTCACCGGGTCCTCTCATACCAATTCCCCCTTTTTGTCTTTCCAGGTGGGTCCATAATCCTTTAAGCCTTGGAAGAATGTACTGATATTGAGCTAATTCAACCTGGTTTCTAGCATAACTTGTTTTTGCTCTTTGTGCAAAAATATCAAGAATTAATCCTGTTCTATCAACAATTTTACACCTCAATTGTTTTTCAATATTAGACTGTTGAGCAGGACTTAGTTCGTCATCAAAAATTATAGAATTTATATCATGAATTTTAATATAGCTGGAAAGTTCTTCCATCTTTCCTTTTCCTAAAAATGTTTTAGGATCTGGTGAATCCATTTTTTGAGTAAACCTTTTAATAACTGTACCTCCAGCTGTATAAGTAAGAAAATTTAATTCATTAAGATACTCTTCTAATATTGTTTTGGGTTGTTCTAAAGTAATTATTCCAACTAGTACAGTTCTTTCAAGGCTTGAGGATGATTTTTCAATCATTATTTTTCAGTAGATTTTTTATAATATTTTAATTCCAGTTCTTTTCCATCAAATTCAGCATAAGAATAATATGATATCCAATCTCCTAAATTATAATAAGTAGCTCTATTCTCTATATCTACTTTAAGAGGCATATGTCTATGCCCAAAAATGAAATAATCATAATCAATTTCATTTATTTTTTTTCTAGCATACTGAACCAACCACTCATTTTCATCACCTTTATAAACTATATCATCGACGCCAGAAATAAGCTTGTTTTTTGTTGATAAATATTGTGCTAAGCTAACACCTAAGTCTGGATGTAACCACTTGAACATAAATTTACAAAGTGAATTTGTAAACACTTTTTTCATTCTTTTAAATCCTTTATCTCCAGGCCCTAGACCATCACCATGCCCTATCAACATTTTTTTTCCCGCAATAGAAAAATTTTGAGGTTTATGAAAAACTGGAATATTTAATTCTTCTTGGAAATATCCATTCATCCACAAATCATGATTGCCAACAAAAAAATAAATTTTAATTCCAGAGTCAGTTAATTCAGCTAACTTACCTAAAGATCTGACAAAACCTTTTGGAACAACTTTCTTGTATTCAAACCAAAAATCAAATAAATCACCTAATAAAAAAATTACTTTTGCATCGTCTTTTATTGAATCTAACCAATCAACAAAACGCTTTTCTCTAACTAAACTTTCTGCATGATTCGGAGCCCCCAAATGATTGTCAGATGAAAAATAAATTTTTTCACCTTCTTTTAATTCAATTTCTTTAAAACTATTATTAGACATTTAAATAATTTAGTACAAAAGTAAAAGATTCCTTTACATAATCTTCTCAAAGCAATAAAAAGGTTTGTCACTTTGCTTTCTAAAATATATTTTTCCCAGTTTCTTAAAACCAAGTTTTGCATAAAATATATTATTATAAGGATTGCCACTAAATGTGTCTAACCTAATAGAAACTATATTATTCTTACTAGCAAAATCAAATGAAAAATTCATAAGTTGTTTTGCATAACCTTTTTTTTGATAATCAGGGTCTATCGCTAATCTATGTAAATAAAAGTTTTTATCATTGGGTGTGGTCCATTTTACTTTTGAATAAAAATCATCCATAAAACTTGAAATAACTATACAGCCAATTATTTTTTGATTTAATTCTAAAACATATAAGTTTTCATTTTGAACATCATTTTCAAATGTTTCAATATTTGGGTAGTGTTCATTCCACTGGAAAATATTTTGAGAAATCATAAAGGCTGCACAAGATTTAGTAATTTCTATAATTCTTGATAAATCTTTCTTTACAGCTTTTCTAATCATTATCATTTGGAATTAAATTCCCTAAAAAATCTACATTAACATTTAAAAAGGGATTTATTATATCGTCTAGAAGTACTGCAAATTCACCTCTTTTTATAATTCTATTTTTACTAAAATTTTCAAGGTTAAGTGTTTCCCAATAATCTTTTAATTCCCTTTCTGTTTTTAAATTTTCTCCATTTAAATCGTATAACCACTCTAAAACATTAATTATTGAAAGTTCTTGTAGTGGAGATCCTAACATATTCCAACCCTCTAAAAAAATATGATTGTGCTCTAAATCTTTATTAGGGTAAAAGAACGTTTTATTTTCCCATCCGATATTCACCCCTTTAGATCTTAAAATTCCACATGCTCCTATTTTTTGGTAACTTAAAAAATTAGGGTGATCACTTTCAACGTCTGCATAGGGTAATATATATCCTTTGCTTTTTAATATTTCTGACTGTATTTCTCTTATACTAACTTCTCTTGTTGATTTATTATTTTCAGTTGATAAATGAGCAATTATACCAGCAGCTTGACCAATTTGCATAACAACTGGCTGAAGCCTAGTGGTTCCGTTTACTAAGTTTGATACAGATATTGATTTTTCTGCAATTATAAAATTATCTATTCCCTTGGGGATTAAACTTCCAATTGGAACAGAGTAAGATGGAACGGGATAAAAATCAAGCCTTGGAAGATTTACATAATTATCATATGCTCCATGATGATGATCAACTGGGTAATCCCCAACAGCAATCCCAGTTCTATAGATTGAATTATTATTTGAATATGGAGATTTAATATCATTTAATGTTAATGTTACCATTCCTTCAGATCTTCTTGATTCTCTGTGATAAGGTATTACTGGAAATCCATCTTTAGTTTGATACTCATCATAATCAATTGAAAGATTACTATAATTCATTTCTGTCTGAATAAAGTATAAAAATCTTAATGATTTCTGTTTTGCTTCTTCATAGCTTAACAGACGTTCTTTAGCTTTCATTTCAATGGAATTTGAATAATAATCATTACCGTTAATCGGCCAATTAATCATGTATTTATTATTTGGCAGTTTTCCATAACTAATCAATTTATCTTTTGACCACAACTTTTTATCAGTCTGAGGACATTCGCCCGAAGAATAGGAACATAAGAATTCACTTCTATCGTAATTTTTTGGCTTATCAATTGTCATGTCTTTATGAAAATCCTTTAAAATCATAACATAGGTCAAATCTTGTATAATATTATTTGACACATCTGGCGCTATATCCTCTCCATATTTTTTGTTTGAATCCATTCCGATTGAATAGGGAAGGTTTAACATTGGAATTAAGTCCCCTAATTCTGTTGCATCAATTAAAACTTTAGATTCGTAATTTAAACCTGATTGAAGATTAATAATAAAGCTTTCATTTTTTTGTACCCCTTCAACTATTGAATTATATTTTATAGTTAAATTTTTCTGAGAGTTTGCAATATTTTTTAATATCTGATTTCCAACAGAGGGTTCAAACATCATGTTACTCACCCAACCAGTTTTTAAGCTATCCAGATGACCATAATAAGAAACTAAACTGTCCCTAAACTCTTTTAAAAATCCTGAGGGTAATTTATAATTTCCATCCATTGCACTTACTCCTGCTGAAGTCATCATTCCTCCAAGCCAGTTAGACTCTTCGATAAGCAGAGTTTTTGATCCCATTCTCGAAGATTGAATGGCTGAGACAACTCCACTTGTTCCACCACCAACTATTATAATATCATAGTTCGAACTATCATTGCACGAAAGGTTAGTTAACAATGTAATAAATGCTAAAAACTGAATTAATCTTATTTTAACATTTTTAATCATCTATAGCCTCAAAAATTACCTTACCTGTTGAAGCGTTTGGGGAATTAATTCCCAAAACTGAAGCTATTGTAGGTGCTATATCAATAACATCTGTTTCTCTACTTATAGATCCTTTCTTAATACCGTTTCCAAAGAATATTAGTGGAACGTGAGTGTGGTGATTAAACCTTCTGCCATGAGTTGAGCCTTTTCTGTAATAGACCCAGTTAGGCATTATTGTAAATACAATGTCTCCCGAAATATTCTTATTAAACCCATTTCTGATAAGTGTTACAAAATGGTCATCATTTTCGTTTAAAATTTGATTTGAAGAATACACATTATCGATGCCAGGAAATGATTGAATAATTTCAATTACACGATTTTTAACACTTTCAAGATTCAGATTAAGCTTTTCTATGTATTCATGATTAAGAAAAATTTGCTGGTTTGAATTATTAGCAATAACATATTTAGATCCAAATGATTTGATTAGTGCTTTTTCAATATGACGTTTAAATTTTTTTGAATTAAAATAGTTGATAGGAATTTTATTGTCTTTTAAAAAACCTGGAGCATCTGATGCACCATGATCAGCAGTTAAAAATAGGGTATAATTATTTTTTCCAATTTTATTATCAAAATAATTTAAAAGCCTTTCTATTTCTTTATCAAGCCTTATGTATGTATCCTGAACTTCTTTAGAATTTGCTCCAAATTGGTGCCCTACATAGTCAGTTGAAGAAAAATCAATTAATAAAAAATCTGTAATATTATCTTCGCCTAATTTCTCGCCCTCAATAGCCTTTATTGAAAAATCTGTAACCAAAGAATTACCAAATGGTGTAGAAGATATTGAACCATAATACGGCTTTCCTGTTTTATCGTTTTTTATTTTAAAATTATGTGGAAAAATAGGGTTTTCTTCACCGCTAAAATTTGATTCATATTCGTTCATATCTGGTCCACTTTCAATATATGTTGAAATATCATGATATGTTTCCCATGGTTTCAAATAGCTATCAATATGTCTGGAGTCATTAAATTCTTGTGCCCATGAGGGTAAAGATGTTAAATAATAGGTACTTGATATAAAACTACCTTCTTTTGAATCAAACCAATATGCAGCATTGGCCGTATGACCAGAGGATAATATAGATCCCCTATCTTTTATGGCTATACCTATAGTTTTACCAATAAAATTGGTGGCTATTCTATTTTCATCACTCAAGGTGGTTGTCAATAAATTGGTTGGAGATTTTTTTCCTCTATCTGTTGAACTTCCAACAGTATTGTAATTCATATCATCAACGCAATAAACTGATTTTTTTGTTTTTTTATTAAACCAACTATTGCCAATTATCCCATGAACTCCAGGGTGAGCCCCTGTTGCAACAGTAGTGTGACCTGGACCAGTTGAGGTTTGTGCATAACCATAGTGATTACTTTTGGCATTGAACCCCTTATTAATTAGTCTTTTAAAACCACCCTCTGAGTAATGTTTCCAGTATTTAGTTAAGTACTGATATTTCATCTGATCAACAACAATTCCAACTACAAGTTTAGGGCTCTGATTTATTTTTTTTTCATTTTGAAAATCTCCACCAAATACTCTAAAAATAAAGCCAAGGACTAAAAGAAAAAATCCAGCTATTAATATATTTAGGAAGGTTTTGTTACTCATAAGATAGTTCTACAATTTACTCTATTCTTTTGAAATACTGTATTAAGTCATTGTTATTTCCAACTATGATTCCTTGTTCATCCTTTAAATTAATTAAATGAAGTTTTTTTGCATCACTAGGAGCATAAAACCCTGTATCTTTTCTTGACATGGCTTTAAATGTTCCATCTCCATTACCAGTTAAAACCAGCCCATAACTTGCATCATTTCTAGTTGTCTCGACTTCTGAGGTGAATAAATTTCCTGCCATTAAAATATCTTTATTACCATCGTTATTGTAATCGTCAATTAAAAAATCATTTATTGAAGAAAACTGGGCTTGATAAGGTAAATCAATAGGCTCAAAACTTGAATTATCATTTATTAGTACTACACTTTTAAATGTATTAGCATGTAACCTTAAAGCATTGTCTAGATTAACTTCTCCATAAACATCTTTTACATCCAAAGAGGCAAAAAGGTCATATTTCTGAAATTTATTTTTTAATTCAGGGACTTGTTGAGATGAACATGAGAACCCTCTTAAAGGAAATTGAATTCCATAATTATAATACGCTAAAACAATATCTTTACTACCGTTATCATCAAAATCATCATAAAAAACCTCAAAAGGTTCTTCATCATTTGCTTGGTATTTGTAGTTTTTTCCAAGATTTCCTAAAACCAAATCTTCCTGACCATCATTATTAAAATCTCCTGCCTCAATTGAATACCACCATCCAAACTTTTCATCACAACTATCGTTTAGTTTTTCTTTAAATAAATTACCATCATTATTTTTTATTAAAGTTAAAGGCATCCATTCTCCAACTACAAATAAATCCTTATCTCCATCATTGTCGTAATCTGACCATACTGCATCTGTAACTAAGCCGAGGTCAGTAAAACTATTGTTTGGGTCTTTATACTTTGTGTAAGACCCATTGTCATTGATTAAAAGATAACTAGTAGCAGGTTCGGGATAATTCCAAGGAATCATTCTAGAGCCAATAAACAAATCTAAATCACCATCTCCATCAAAATCATAAGGTCTTACTACAGATCCCGACTCGTATAAGTTTGGCAATAACTCTCTTTGAAATTTAAAATTTCCTTTTCCATCATTTACATATAGCCTGTCCAAATAAGTACTAGAATTTGGAGAAAATTCGTTACCACCGCTTACCACATAAAGATCATTATCCCCATCTTTATCAAAATCCAAAAATATGGCGTCAATATCTTCCAAAACTTTATGACGATTCCAAATATCATTTTGGGATTCTATAAATTCTCCATTGATTGTTTGCAGAAACAGTTTAGAAATTTTTCCAGTTGCAGAGCCTATAAAGACATCCTCCAGATCATCACCGTTCACATCAGCAACAGCTAAAGCAGGGCCTAGTTGAGAAAGTTTATGAGGAAGTAGAACTTGTTTTTCAAAATCATCAAAGTTGTTTTCAATATGAGTATAATTTATTTTTGTTCGTGATTCTTCAAAAAACAATTTATTATTGTTTTTAAGTTCTTCAAAATCTTTAGCTGACTTTGAATTAACATTTAAAACTTGATTGGCATCAATATCATATAGCTTTGTTTTTAACGAATTAGGCCATGTAATTATTAAACTATCTATTTTGTTTTTATTTCCAAGTCCAAAGTGTATAAAATCTTCGCTTGTTGAGTATATTCCTCTGACATTAGATGTCTCAAATAATTGAATATCACCATTATTATAAAGTCTGACTTTAGATCCTAAAACTGGTTTATTTAAATCGTTTGAAAGTTTAAGTCTTAAAAAATTATTTTTTGAATTATTCTTATAAATAAATGCTGATTCGTTAACATTACTAACCACTAGGTCTAAATCACCATCATTGTCAAGATCAGCATAAGACGCTCCATTTGAGAAGCTTGGCTGATCTACTCCCCAAGATTTAGCTTCATTTTTAAAATCAAGATCTCCATAATTTTTATATAAATAATTTTTAATTTTTACACTAGGTACAAATTCTAATGCTTTATCTAAGGGTAATATGTCCCATAGATTATAATCAAACGTTTTATTTTTCTTAACATAATCGTCTGCTATTTTAAGTACAAACTCTCCAACTTTTTTATCAGCATCTGTATTTCTAATATCTCTTAATAGACCATTTGTAACGTATATATCCTTCAAACCATCGTTATCGAAATCTGCTATTAAATTTGCCCAACTCCAATCGGTTGAAGAAGTTTTGGTGTACTGAGCTACATCGCTAAAAGTTTTGTCTCCATTATTAATTTGAAGCGTATTAAACATATACTGAAAATGACCTCCATCTTCAACAACTTTCCAAAATGCTGAAGGATTCATCCCACTCATATTGGATTTGAGACGAAAATTATCCTCAGCGGTCATATCTACAACCATAACATCTAGCTCTCCATCATTATTTATATCAGCAGAGTCAACACCCATACTGTAAAAAGAGGTGTGTTTAAGAGATGATTCTGTTTCATAGGAGAACGTACCGTCTCCATTATTAAAATATAAAAAATCAGGAGCTTCAAAGTCATTAGCAACATATAGGTCAACTAACCCATCATTATTTAAATCTGATGCCACTACGCTGTTAGGAAACCCTGTTCGTTTGAGACCTGCTTCTTCAGTTACATCAATAAAACTATTTGAACCCGTATTTCTAAATAATTGTAAAGAATACTCTGGAAGTGTCAAATCAGAACCAAAAAATTTTGAATAACTTCCAGGGTTAGGGGGTTGATTAAGTAAATAAAGATCTAAGTGACCATCATTGTTGTAATCAAAAAAAACAGCATGTCTAGTTCTAGCTGAAACATCAACTCCCCAGGATTTTGAGGATTCTTCAAAAATAAAATTTCCTTTATTTATGTATAACTTATTTCTTCTAAGCTCAGGTTTATCATCATATAATTCCTTACTAACATATACGTCTACTAGTCCATCATTATTAACATCAGCTATTGTAACACCAGAGGACCATGAACCATTATCATTAATTCCTGAATTTATAGTTTTATCTTCAAATTTAAAATCTCCTAGGTTTCTATATATTACATCTGAAACTAAGTTCCCTCCAAAATAAATATCCTGTAAACCATCATTATCAAAATCTGCAATTCCTACACCACCGCCACCATAATAATTTGCATAAAGTAGGATATTATGTTCCTTTTTATCTTCAATAAAGTTATTAAATTCAACTCCGGTTTGGTTTGAATCAAGAAGTTCAAAAACTTGGCTCTGAGAAAATGAAAGGTTCAGAAAAAGAAGGATAAAAAGATATTTTTTCACTAAATAAAAATAAAAAAAAGAGGGAAATTAATCACTCTTTTTCGAACATATATAAAACAAAAATTTGTAAATATATTTGTAATATTAAAAAGTATATTAATTGAATACTTATAGAAATGAAAAAATTAGTTTACCTAACTCTTTTATTTACCTTTTTTTCTTGTCAAGAAAGTTTTAGTGAATTAGAAAAAGTAAATGATCTAGAAGGGGTATGGGTTTCAGGCGAGGAAACATTTTATATAAATACTGAAGAAATGAAAATTAGCATCAATGATACTATTCCTTTGGTATTGACATCTAGATATTATGATAGGTCTTTAATTACTGTATCAATTGGGAGTGTCTTTTTCTTTGATGCTAAAGTCTTTATAAATAACAATAAAACAGCGATTAAACTAAAAAAAAATTATTCTGAAAATTTAATTACATATTATAAAAAAAAAGAGGGAAATTAATCCCTCTTTTTTGAATATATAAAAAACAAAAATTTTCTTATTTATCCCACCAAACTCTTGTTACAAAATCATTTGGTCCTTGTCTTGCAATTGCTGCAGCAAAATTTTCTGCATTAGTAGACTCTTCACCAGTTGGGTAAATTAACCTTCTAGGAATAGTTCCACCTGTTACATTACCAGGATCATTTGTAGGAGTTAGAGTTGGGAATCCAGTTCTTCTCCAGTTAGAGAAAGCTTCATACTCATTTAAAAGAGTTGCAGCCCAGTATTGTTCACTGATCATTTCCCATCCTTTTGATGCGTCATAAGGTTTTAATGCTAAATAAGCATCTACCTCAGCGTCTGAAATTGCAGCTGCATTTGGATATATACTACTAAGCATCTGCATAGCAGCTTTTACTCCAGCTTCATAGTGAGTCTTAGCATCTCCAGGAACTGACCAACCTCTAAATGCCATTTCAGCTTTTAAAAGTCTAACTTCAGCATAGGTCTGGAAAACCATAGGAACGTCTCTTTTAGTGATTACATTTCTATTAGGTTCTGCGTATATAGAAGTGTCAGGAACTGTTTCACCTGTGCTTCCATTTGGCATACCCATTAAATCTGCAACAGCAGTACTTCCATCTGATCTTCTCGCAGCTAAAATTGGTAATCTTGGATCGTCTTTTAACCAATCAACGAATGTTTTACTCATTCTTGGATTACCATCTGCATCAAACACTTCACCGTGACCATTTTTATTAATTCCTTCTGGTCCATCAGTGTGAGGAACCATAGCGATATGATCATTAGAAGTCATTGTTCCACCAGCAACAGCTTTTTCAGCCCAAGCCTTAGCAGTAGCCGAATCAGCTTTTGTTAGTCTCATTGCTAATCTAAGCATCATTGAATTACCCCAAGCTTTCCACTTTGCAGTGTCACCTTGGAACATTAAATCAGAAACTCCCATAGTCGTTGAAGACGTTATTTGAGCAACAGCTTCTTCAAGCTCTTTAAGCATATCCATATAGATATCTTTTTGAGCATCATACTTAGGTTTTAAAATTCCACTAGTATATCCTTGACCAGCTTCACTGTAAGGGATG
>Ga0209653_1002735_pt1 | contig 12618 bp, 9 predicted proteins | sample SaaInl6LU_22_DNA_FD_184644 | JGI IMG/M metagenome (GOLD analysis project Ga0209653, IMG submission 184644) | Marine microbial communities from expanding oxygen minimum zones in the Saanich Inlet - ESP_116LU_22_DNA (SPAdes) (version 2) | ecosystem: Environmental > Aquatic > Marine > Intertidal... | reverse complement strand
TGATGTAGTAAATAGGGACCAGCGTATTCAAGAGTTCTAGCTCTACCGGCTCAACGACTACCCCTGCGTTTTCAAGCAGTTCGAGCTGCGCCATAAATGCCTTGCGAACGCCTTCGTCTACTGCAGGGTTGTCCACTGCGGTTTTTAGGTACGCCACTTTTTTGGGCTGGCCCTTCGTCACGGGAGTTAATGGCTCTTGCATCGCCGTGGCGTCAAAAGCATCCGGTCCAGCAATGACTTCCATGATTCGAGCCGCGTCTTTCACGGAAGTGGTGAACGGGCCAATCTGGTCAAAACTGCTGGCATAAGCAATCAACCCATGGCGACTAACGCGGCCGTAGGAAGGCTTGAAGCCAACGGTTCCCGTAAAACTTGCTGGCTGGCGAATAGATCCACCGGTATCAGATCCTAATGCAGCATGGCAAAGACCAGCTGCAACTGCAGCAGCAGAGCCACCTGAGGAACCGCCGGGTACTTTTGTAGGATCGTGTGGATTTTTAGTTGGTCCAAAGGCAGAATTCTCATTCCCTGATCCCATGGCAAATTCATCACAGTTGGTGCGGCCAATAAACACAGCATCTGCGGCAAGCAAACGCTCCACAGCCGTAGCTGAAAATTGGCTTTCGAAACCTTCTAAGATTTTTGATGCGGCACTGACATTGTGCCCACGGTAGCAGATATTGTCTTTTAGCGCAATGACCATTCCCGCAAGGGAACCTGCCGTTCCTGCAGCAATTTTTTCATCGACTTCTGCGGCTTGAGCACGCGCTTCATCTGCCCAAACTTCTAGAAAAATGTTGAGGTCTTTCGTTTGGTCAATTTTTGCCAAAAACTGTTCAACCGCCTGGGCCGTGGTACTCATATGCGCTATGTTGGGATGGGTTTACTCTTTCGAGTCGTCCTGTGATTCTTCGTCGGCAACGCCGTCCTTAAATTCTTTAACACCGCGACCTAAACCACGCATTAATTCCGGGATTTTGCGGCCTCCGAAAAGCAACAGAACCACCACAAGGATGAGAATCATTTGGTTGGGACCCATGATCCCTAGAAATACTGTGTTCATCACTACTGATTTTGAGCGACTAAAGTACCCATTTTTACTGAATTGGTCCCTATCAATACGTGAGCAAACTGCGCAACGCACCTTCCACTTTTTCCGCGTTGGGAAGCATGGTTTGTTCTAAGGTGGTGTTCAATGGTATGGCGGGCAAGTTCTCCGCACCCAAAAGCTGAACAGGCGCGTCTAAAAACTCGAAGCATTCTTCAGCAATGGCACCTTGCACACTTTGCGCAAAACTTGGACTACTGCATTCTTCCGTTAGAACTAATGCGCGGCCGTGCGATTTTGCTTGAGCCATGACTTCAGTGCTGTCCCACGGTGCGAGGGTACGTAAGTCTAATATGCTGACGCGTCCTGGGAAAGCTTTCGCAGCCTTCTGTGCCCAATAAACGCCCATGCCGTAAGTAACAACCAGGGCCGCATCGCCTTCTGTCACTGCTGTAGCATCTGCCTCTAACGCCATGCGCGCCTTTCCAAAAGGAATGACATAATCTTCGTCTGGCTCGGGAGTTTTGGCCCCTTCTGTACCGGGTATCTTGCTCCAATACAAACCTTTATGTTCAAAAATCACGACTGGATTGGGATCATAAAAAGCCGATTTCATCAGGCCTTTGAGATCTGCCCCGGTCGACGGGTAGGCAATTTTAATACCGCGAATGCTCGTCACGGCAGTTTCAATAGAAGAACTGTGGAAGGGGCCACCGGAGCCATAAGCTCCGATCGGGACGCGGATTACGGCACTAACGGGCCATTTTCCGTTACTGAGGTAGTAGCTGCGACTGACTTCAGTGAACAGTTGGTTCATGCCCGGCCAGAGGTAATCTGCGAATTGAACTTCTACGAACGGTTTCAGTCCAGTAGCCGACATACCGACCGTAGAGCCTATGATAAATGCTTCTTGAATGGGTGTATTGAAAACACGCTCGTCACCAAATTTCTGCGCAAGTGTGGCAGCTTCACGGAATACACCACCCAATCTTCCACCTACGTCTTGTCCATACAGTAATGCTTCTGGATGCGCTGCCATAAGTTCTTTGATAGCAAACAATGCAGCATCTACCATTACCGTAGGCTCAGCACCTTTTGGTGCACGCTCGCCGCGTTCCTCAGTAATGGGAGTTGGCGCGAAATCATGGGTAAAGAGGTCTGCGGGTTTCGGATCCGGCATGGATAAGGCGCTTTCGAACTGGGCTTGAACGAATTGGCCCGCTTCGGCTTCCCACTGGTCCAATTCCTTTTCGCTCACTCCGGCCTTTAAACATTGCGCCTTCAAAATAGGATAGGGGTCGCGTTTCGCCGCTTCCTCTAGATCGTCGCGGTACCATTCCTTTCGCACACCAGAAGTATGGTGGTTCAGCAGCGGGACATCCATGCGAACTAAGAACGGACGACGCTCTTTGCGCATCGTCTTGATGATCGTACCTAATTTTTTATACGCTTCCTCAAAGTTGGTTCCGTCTATATCAACTGCTTCAATGCCGGTAAAGCCTTTTGCGTATTCTACCGCATTGCTGTGGTGTACTTCTGCACGATTTGCACTAATGTCCCAGCCGTTGTCCTGAACGAACATGAGTAGCGGGAACTGCTTCAAAGCAGCCATGTGTAGCGCTTCTGAAATCTCGCCTTCCGTCATGGCACTGTCGCCGATACTACAGACGGCGATCCCGCCCAATTCCTCCTTAGTGGCCAGCCCCTGTTGCTCGCGGTATTGAATCCCCATAGCTACACCGGCTGTAGGAATGGCTTGCATTCCAGTGGCAGAACTCTGGTGCGGAATTTTCGGTTTGTCCGTATCGTTAAGACTCGGGTGGCTGTAGTACGTGCGCCCTCCTGAGAAAGGATCGTCCACCTTAGCGAGCAATTGCAGCATTAAATCTTTAGGTGTCATGCCGATTCCCAACAGCAAACTGTCGTCTCTGTAATACGGGGCAACGTAATCTCTTGCTTCTAGATGAAGGGCAAGCGCAAGCTGGGCCGATTCGTGGCCACGGCTCGTCGCGTGAACATATTTTGATGTCGTATCCTTTTCCCGCTCATACAGCTCGGTCATACTCTTGGCCGTGGCCATGAGCTTAAACGCTTTTTCGAACGGAATAGTGGTCTTTTTTGACATGAGTCTGTGTTTGGGCTCCTCAAAGTTAGGACATGGAGCGCATTTGTCCTCGGCCGTTTCTACAAACACTTAAAGTATTCGAACGGCTCTAAACAACTGTTACAGACGTACTGGCTTTTGCAAGCCGTACTGCCGTGTAAACTGAGCATTCGGGTATCTTGGTCTTTGCATTTGGGACAGCGTACTTTCGGTGCCTCCGCAAAGAGGGCTCTTTTATCAGCTGACCCAGATACAGGGGGTGCAATGCCGTAAGCTTCCATTTTTTTTCTTCCTTCTTCCGAAATCCATTCGGTGGTCCAGGAAGGTTGGAGTTGTTGGGTGATAGCGAAGGGCAATTGGCGCACAAACATCGCTTCTTCAATATCCTGCGACATGCGGTCCATTGCTGGGCAGCCTACGTAGGTTGGGCTGATGACAATCTCATAGACATGATCGGCATGTTCATTTGGGGCATCGGGATGGCTCGTACGAAAGCTTTCAAGCGCCTGCGCATGACGTTCGTCCGTCTCAGGGAGCACGTTTACCCCACGTAAAATCCCCATATCGTGAAGGCTCAGTACCGGAATCTCAGGATCGTTGACCTGACCGAGATGCGTGTATATGGTACTGCTTAGATCCATAGGATTACCCGCCTACAACGGCCTTCATTATGTCGTTCCCATTAGCGAAAATGAGTAGCGCGAGAAGTAGGAAGAATCCAACCATTTGTGCATATTCCAGCACTTTAATGGATGGTTTTCTACCCGATACCCATTCGATTACTGTGAAAATCACATGCCCACCGTCTAATGCGGGAATAGGGAGGATGTTTAAGAATCCGAGCATGATGCTTAAAAATGCAGTGAATTCCCAGAAATGACGCCAATTCCAGGCTTGGTCGTATTGTTTTAAAATAGTCAAGAAACCGCCAACCTCTTTGTACGCCTCTGTTTTAGGGTTGAAGATGAGCTTGAATTGACGGATATAGCTCATTAATTTATTCTGGACCTCGCCACCAGCGCCGCCCAAGGCTTCAGCAAAGGTGTACGCTTTGTTCTTGATTTCGTAGTATTTAAAGACCTCGCCAGTATTGTAAACACCAATCTGACCAGATTCAGGGACGGTCATTTTAACACTGTCCAATTGCCCTTCACGGTACACAGAAAGTACAATCTCTTGCCCTACGAATTCCGGTAAGGCTTCTTTGTACTGGTCAAAAAACAGCAGCTCCTGACCGTTAAGACCGACGATGCTATCACCCACGGCAAGTCCTGCATCGGCACCGGCACTAACCTCGCCAAATGCGCCTATGACATAGGGCATACGGGGTTTGATCAATCCAACAAATTTTTTGTTGCTGATCATATCTTCGATAGCTTCCATGGTGATGGGTACGGTAACTAGATTACCCGCGCGCTCCACGACGATATCTTCTTCTTGGCTTAATAGAATCTCCATTGGAATTTCACGGTAGCTTTCGGGGACCATATCTCCGATACTCACAATTTTATCCCCGTGCTCCAATCCCATGGAGAGTCCCATTTCGTTTGTCCAGATGCCGTTGACCAAACTCTCGTTTGGTAAATAGTCTTTCCCGTAGGACATCAATAAGAAGACATAAATGAAATAAGCGGTAATAAAATTCATGATGACGCCGCCGGTAAGGATGATCACACGTTGCCAGGCTGGTTTTGCTCTAAACTCCCATTCCTCTGGCTCTTCGCTGAGGTTTTCGGTATCCATGCTTTCGTCCACCATGCCTTCAATTTTTACATAGCCGCCCAATGGAATCCAACCAATTCCCCATTCCGTTTCCCCAATCTTCTTCTTCAACAATGAAAACTTGTAGTCGAAAAAGAGGTAGAATTTCGTGACGCGTACACCGAAGTAACGGGCCGGGAGATAATGGCCAAACTCGTGAAGTACGATCAATATAGAGAGTCCTAAGACGAACTGTAAAATCTGAATAAGCATGTGCTGTAGTTCTAATGAGGAACAAAAGTAACGCTACGGCTGCAGATAAGCGCTTTTAGCTACGTATAACCTCGATAAAGTGTTGTTAAATGTGGATCAATTAGCTCAGTACCCCGAGTTCATTACCCACTTTTGTAAAAGCGGCAATGGCTTTGTCGAGATGTGCTTGGGTATGCGCAGCACTCAACTGAACTCTAATTCTTGCCTGGCCTTGCGGTACGACAGGGTAAAAGAACCCGATCACATAGATGCCTTCCGCGAGCAATCGGTCCGCAAAATTTTGGCTGCGTGCAGCATCGTAGAGCATAATAGGTACAATGGCACTTTCGCCGTCCTTATAGTCAAATCCAGCCGCTTTCATGCCGTCTTTAAAGTAGTTGACGTTCCATTCTAATTGGTCCCGGAGTTCGGTAGTTTCACCTAAAAGGTTCAACACTTCTATGGATGCACCAACAATCGCGGGTGCTAGCGAATTCGAGAATAAATAGGGACGCGATTTTTGACGCAGCATCTCAATGATCTCTTTGCGGCCAGAGGTAAACCCCCCCATGGCGCCGCCCAAAGCTTTGCCCAAAGTTCCGGTGATAATATCCACGCGGCCCAGCACGTTTTTCAATTCTACCGTCCCTCTTCCGGTCTTGCCTATAAATCCAGTGGCGTGGCATTCATCGACCATCACGAGCGCATCGTATTGGTCTGCCAAATCACAAATTTTGTCCAATTGTGCCACATAACCGTCCATAGAAAACACACCGTCGGTCACAATAATTTTGAATCGGGCACCTTCAGCAGCTTTCAATTGCACTTCTAAATCTGCCATATCGTTATTTGCGTAACGGTACCGCTGTGCTTTACAAAGGCGGACCCCATCGATAATAGACGCGTGATTTAAACTGTCCGAAATGATGGCATCTTCCGCGGTTAGAAGCGGTTCAAACACGCCGCCATTGGCATCAAAAGCCGCTGCGTAGAGAATGGTGTCTTCGCAGTGTAAAAACTCCGCAAGCTTGGCCTCTAACTCCTTATGAATATCCTGGGTACCGCAAATAAAGCGTACCGATGACATGCCGAAACCGTGTGTTTCTAATGTCTTCTGGGCCGCCGCCAACACGCGCGGGTGCGAGCTCAATCCCAGGTAGTTGTTTGCGCAGAAATTGAGCACTTCTTCGCCTTCCGTGGTCTTAATCACAGCGTCCTGTGGCGTCGTAATAATTCGTTCGCGCTTAAATAATCCAGCGTCCGTTATTTCCTCGAGTTGTGTGGTCAAATGGTCCTTTAATCCTCCGTACATAGGTCTTTTGAATTCGTTGTTGTGTTAACGCTGCTTGAGCGGTTTAGTTTAATCCATGAAGGGCTGTTGGTTGGCCCAATCAATACTTTCTTGAAGGCATTGAACGCTTTTGTCCGCGGCACAGAAATCTTGTTCGATAAAGTAATGTTGCAGCCCAGCAGTTTCAGCCATAGCGAATATTTCCGCCCAGTCCAGTACACCTTGACCAACAGGTACTTGCGTTGCGGTATCCGCTGCAAAGTCTTTCACATGCCACAAAGGGAATCGGCCCGGATAGTTCGCCATCCATTCAACAGGATTTTGTCCAGCATAGGCCACCCAGTGTATGTCCATTTCAAAGATCACGTTGCTTCTTTCTAAGGCATTTAAAAGGTATTCGTACGCAAAGGGCGCGTTCGGATCATTCGCTACTAAAGGTGTAAATTCGAAATCATGGTTGTGCCAGCCCGCTACCATACCGCGTTTTGCTGCAGCTTCTCCCAGCTGGATAAGGTATTCAATCAAATGATCGTACCCTTCTTTATTTCTCCATGCTTCGTTCATCCAGGGTATAATGACCCATTTTTGTTCAAGCGCCTCTGCAGCATCTAAAAACGCATCAATGGACGCTGGATCGATGGTTCCCATCGTCTCACTGGCCAATTCTGGAGGCATATAGTGTCCAGATGGACTTTTAAGCTCCGCATCTGTAATTGCCTTTTTAAAATCTGTGGTGCTAAGGCCTAAAAAACTGCCTTCCATATAGCCAAAGCTCTCCACTTTTTCATAACCCATTTCACGCGTAGCCCGCAGGGTAGCTGAGATGGAGTCCGCCCCGGTAAGTGCTTCACGCACGGTGTACAATTGGTAGCCTTTTGCTGAGTGATTCATAACCTGAGTGCTTTCTTCCGGGGTCGCGGTTGCCGCTTCGTCTGCGTTTTGACAGGCAAATAACGTACTAAAGATAAATGCCCCGAGGAGTGCTGATTTCTTCATGCGATCATTTTTAATCTTGAAGGCTTGAAATTAGTGGAAAACGTGCAATTTTGTAGCCATGCGTATAGACAAATTCTTGTGGTGTGTCCGATTGTTCAAAACCCGCACCTTAGCCGGTGAGCAGGTGCGCAGCAATCGTGTTTTCATGGATGAAAATGCCGTTAAACCTTCACGCGAAGTCAAAGAGGGAGATGTTTTCACCTTAAAACGTCACGGCTATGATGAAGTCTTCCAAATCAAAGCATTGCCTAAAAGTCGGGTTAGCGCGAAATTTGTTGCGGACCTTATCGAAAACAAAACCCCTCAGGTAGAGCTCGATAAAATGGCGTTTCTACGCTTAGCGCGTAATGTCAGTCGTCAAAAAGGACTAGGACGCCCTACAAAAAAGGACCGTCGCGATATTGACGATTTGTTAGACGCTTAATCCTTGTGTAGGCAACCGCTTTGAGCGCTGTTAAACCTATAATAACACGGCGGTTTATGCAAATGTCCGGCATTTGTCCGGCGCTAAGGTTTGTGTTTCGATATACAGTTTAGCATCTTTGAGTGTACCAAATACACTTTATCTTTAAAACAACTCGACAAAATGACTAAACGAAAACATTTCATCGCGTCTCTATTGTTCCTATTCACGATAGGATTCTCAGCGCAGTTGGGCGCCCAGTATAGAGGCGTTGTTCTGGATGCTACGGACAACTCACCTCTTCCCGGTGCAGTTATCAAGGCAGGACAGAAATCTGCAATGACAGATATAGAGGGTAGATGGACCCTTGATGTGGCTCAGGGTTCAACAGCAAGAGTGTCCTTTGTGGGCTATCTCTCTCAGAATATTGAATTTGGCGCGTCCAAGGAGATTACTGTAAAACTAAAATATGACCAAGCTGGTGCTACGCTCGATGAAGTAGTTGTAGTTGGTTTCGGTACTCAGAAAAAATCCAATGTTACTGGCGCTATTTCAAGTGTTAAAAGCGAAGATCTTGAAGATTTGCAGCTGCCACGTGTTGAAACTGCGCTTCAAGGCCGTACTTCCGGAGTCAGCGTCGTTCAAAGCTCAGGACAACCTGGTGCGGGGGCAACGATACGCATTAGAGGGACGTCTTCTATTAACGGATCGGACCCGCTGTATGTCATTGATGGAGTAGTTATCGGTGGAGGGATTGATTTCTTAAATCCAAATGACATTGAGACAATTGAAGTTCTTAAAGATGCAGCATCTGCTGCAATTTATGGAGCGCGCGGTGCAAACGGTGTAATTATCATTACAACCAAAAATGGATCGAAGGTCAAAGGAATGCAAGTAAAAGTTACTTCTTACACGGGACTGCAAAACCCTTGGAAGAAAACTCCAGTGCTCAATGCAACAGAATACGCCACCTTGCAAAATGAAATGGCCGCAGCGGCAGGTCAGGCGCTTCCTTACTCAAACCCATCTCAATATGGCGTTGGGACAGATTGGCAAGATGCAGTGTTCAATAGAAACGCGATCATTCAGAATAGTGATATAAGTGTTGCCGGCGGAACAGATCGCGGTTCGTACTATGCTTCTGTTAGTTCTTTCAATCAGGAAGGAATTGTTGCTGAAGGCAAATCGTACTATGAAAGACTTGCAGCTCGTCTAAACACGACTACAAAAGTTAACGACCGTCTCACAGTGGGTTGGAACGTAGCTTACACACACAATCAAAGCAATGGTGTAGCTGAAAATACAGAATGGGGATCACCCTTGGGTCGCGCTTTGAATATTGACCCCATTACGCCTTTATACGAAACAGATCCAACGGTTTTATCAGGTACGCCTTATTCTTCTGGCGGTGTGCTTAGATCAAACCTAGTAAGAGATGATAACGGAATCTTCGGAATCTCGAATAGAGTTACATCAGAGGTAGTCAACCCCGTTGCTGCGTACAGCATAATCAATAATGTGGGATGGGCGGACAAGATTGTAAACAACACCTATGCTGAATTTGAAATCCTTCCTGGATTAAAGGCACGCTCTAGCATGGGGATTGATTTGGCATTTTGGGGTAGCGACGGCTTAACACCTTCACATTATTTAAATGCTACCAACCTATTGGACACAAACAATGTATATTCTTCATTTAATAGAGGTTTTACCTGGATTTGGGATAACACATTGACCTACTCGCACAGTGTTGGCAAGCACAATCTTAATTACCTCTTAGGACACAGTGCTCAGGAGGTAAATGGACGTTACATCGGCGGTAACAAACGCGATGTTCCCACCCAAGACTTTCAAGATGCAACGATCGATTACGGTCGTAATGAGATCTCTGAGCAAGTATATGGAGGTCGTTGGGAGCGTTATGCTATCGAGTCATACTTCGGTCGTGTAAATTATGATTATGACGGAAAGTACGTTGCAACTGCAATTCTACGTGGTGACGCCTCTTCTCGATTTGGTCAGAATAATCGCTGGGGATATTTCCCTTCATTATCAGCAGGATGGAACGTTCATAAAGAAGACTTCTGGATTTATGATAATGTGAATACCCTCAAGTTAAAGGCTGGTTATGGATTGAACGGTAGCGATGCTGCTGGATCTTTAGAATATGCCTCAACCATCATTGGTGGTCGTTCGTATACGTTCGGAGCAAATGAAGTTTTAGTGAACGGAACTACGCCTGCGCAGGTTGCTAACCCAGATTTACGTTGGGAGAGTGTTGCCCAGTTAAACTTAGGTGCTGAGATTCGCGCCTACGATTATTTGGTTCTTGGATTCGACGTGTATAACCGCCGTACCAACGGTATGAAAACTCGCCCGCCTTTACCTGATTATATTGGTAATGATCCGTCAACGGCTAATGTTGGTTCTATGTTGAATCAAGGTATAGACATTGAGTTTGGATACGACCGCACGTATAGTAAAGACTTCTCTCTAGGAATTAGTGGGAATACAAGTTTTATCAAAAATGAAGTAGTCTTGATAGGTAATGATGCAGGTTACTTGACAGGAGCCGGTTGGGGCCCACAAGGCTTAGAAATCACGCGTATAACTGAAGGTCTACCGATTGGCTACCTCTACGGTTACCAAACAGACGGTATTTTCCAAAACATGAATGATGTGTTCTCACATACGGGAGTAGAAGGTGATACCTTGCAGCCAATGGCCCAGCCCGGCGATTTCCGTTTTGTTGATGTAAATGGTGACGGTGTTATTGATGCTGATGACCGCACAATGATTGGTAACCCAACTCCGGACTGGACGGCTGGTTTGACGATTGATATGCGCTACAAGAATTGGGATATCAACATTTTTGGACAAGGAGTCTTTGGAAATCAGATTTACAACGCTACGCGTCGTTACGACTTACCTACTTCTAACATGCCAGCATCCGCTATCGATAGATGGACTGGAGAGGGAAGTACGAATGCCTATCCACGTTTGACCTTTAACGACGTGAATAGGAACTTTGCACGTAGTTCCGACTTCTATGTGGAAGACGGTAGCTTCTTTAGATTAAAATCACTTCAAGTTGGTTACAATCTAACGGGCGGCATTGCGGATCGCTTAGGTTTGCGTAAAATGCGTGTATACTATAGCGGAACAAACTTGTTGACCTTTACAAAGTATAGCGGTTTTGATCCTGAGATTGGGGCCGGAATGGGAATCGATAGAGGTATTTATCCGCAAGCGCGCGTGAATACCATTGGATTAAACATCACATTTAAATAAATAAATAATGAATAAGTTAAACCAAACAAAAAGCATCTGGGTCAGCTTACTATTAGCGCTCACATTGATCTTGGGGTCTTGTTCTAAAGACTTCTTGAATACTCGCCCTGTAGGTCGTGTATTGGAGGTGAACTACTACCAGACGGAAGAACAAGCCTTTGAGGCGCTTGTTAGTATCTATGACGTCCTACAATGGAACGACCAGTATGGGTTTACCATGTTCCGTTTTCTTCAAAACGTTGCATCTGATGATACCTATGCAGGAGGAAGTGATGCATCTGATCAGCCGTCATGGGTGGCGTATGATAATTTCACTTTGACGCCGAACCTTGGTCCACAGCGTGGATTTTGGAGAAAGTCGTACAAAGGAATCTATCGTGCCAACTTATTCTTAGAGAAAATTGATGGTATTGAGGATGCTAGTGAAGCATTCAGAACACGCACGAAAGGTGAAGCTAAATTTTTACGTGCCAAATTTTACTTTGACCTGGTACGTTTGTTCGGCAATGTCCCTTTAATAGACCATACATTGGGCGCATCAGAATACTATACAGTTGAACAAGTTGGTCCTGATCAAATATACCCTTTGATTATTTCTGACCTAGAGGATGCTATTGCTGTTCTGCCTTCATCGGTAAGCTCTAATCAATTAGGTCGTGTAACAAAAGGTGCAGCACAGGCTCTTTTGGCGCGTGCCCTTCTTTTTGAGAACGATGAAAACAATATGAGCCAAGTTGCCTCTCTATGTGAGTCGGTCATTCAATCTGGTGAATATTCGTTGCTCACTAGCTTTGCTGATCTGTGGACCGCTGACGGTGAATGGTCTTCAGAAAGTGTCTTTGAAATCACCTACAGCGAAAATTCGGCTTCAGATTGGGGCTCGTTCGGCTGGGGCGGTGGAGAAGGAAACGTTGGTGTCCAGTTTATTGGAATGCGTGATTACAATGGTCCTACTTATGCTACAGGATGGGGATTCTGTCCAGTATCCACTGAATTGGAGGCTGCTATGGACGGTGACCCACGTTATGGATACACCATTATTGACGCGGATGCCTTGCCCGGCGCTGAATACACGCCTGGGTATCAAAACACGGGCTTCTGGATGCGTAAATATGCGCCTATAGCGGCGAATGTTGCGCCGGATGGTGACCCTGCTTTGAATTGGGGGAACAACATTCGTGAAATCCGTTATGCGGATGTATTGCTTATGGCTGCAGAGGCAATCGTAAGAAGCGGTGGTTCAGAAGGAACCGCAAGAACATACCTTAATCAGGTAAGAGATCGTGTAGGTCTCGCTGCTTTAACGAGCTCTGGAAATCAATTGCTAGAAGATATTTATACCGAGCGTCGTTTGGAATTAGCGACGGAAGGACACCGTTTCTTCGATCTTATTAGAACAGGAAAGGCTTCAGAGGTGTTAGGAGACCAAGGCTTCGTTGCTTCAACGCACACATACCTTCCTATTCCGCAGCAAGAAATAGATGCTGCACCAGATGTTTTAACCCAGAATCCAGGATACTAAAAATTGATAA
>Ga0209653_1002727_pt1 | contig 12638 bp, 12 predicted proteins | sample SaaInl6LU_22_DNA_FD_184644 | JGI IMG/M metagenome (GOLD analysis project Ga0209653, IMG submission 184644) | Marine microbial communities from expanding oxygen minimum zones in the Saanich Inlet - ESP_116LU_22_DNA (SPAdes) (version 2) | ecosystem: Environmental > Aquatic > Marine > Intertidal... | reverse complement strand
TCATACAAAAGAAATTTTATCTACTAAAAAAAGATTAAATGAAATTTATTCTAAACACACCGGACAAAGTGTAGAGACTATAAAAGAAACTCTCGAAAGGGATAATTTTATGAGCGCAGAAGAGGCTAAAAAGTTCGGTTTAGTTGATAAGGTTGTTGAAAAACGAGAAGTTTAAGCTTTTTGAAGATTCAACTAATACTTGATTAACAGACTCCCATTAGGTTATTGTAAAGGCTTGTTGATTCGAAATGACCAAAGAAAATAAAAACACTCTCTATTGTTCTTTTTGCGGAAAAAGCCAGCACGAAGTTAGAAAATTAATTGCTGGACCAACAGTATTCATTTGTGATGAATGTGTTGAGCTTTGCATGGATATCATTAAAGAAGAGAGCAAAAGTCAAATCTCAAAATCGGAAGAAGGAGTACCCACTCCAAAAGAGATTTTTTCAATTCTAAATGAATATGTAATAGGACAAAAAAAAGCAAAGCAAGTTTTATCGGTTGCGGTTCACAACCATTACAAAAGATTAGGTCACACTGAAAAATCATCAAATGATGTTGAGTTATCCAAATCCAATATACTTTTAATTGGACCAACGGGATGTGGTAAAACACTCTTAGCTCAAACTTTAGCAAAAATTTTAGATGTTCCGTTTACCATGGCAGATGCCACAACATTAACTGAAGCTGGTTATGTTGGTGAGGATGTTGAAAATATCATTTTAAAACTTCTTCAAGCAGCAGATTACAATGTTGAAAAGGCTCAAAGAGGAATTGTTTACATTGATGAGGTTGATAAAATTAGTAGAAAAACTGAAAACCCATCAATTACAAGAGATGTATCTGGCGAAGGCGTTCAACAAGCATTGTTAAAAATCATGGAAGGAACGGTTGCTAGCGTTCCACCACAAGGTGGAAGAAAACACCCTCAACAAGAATTTTTACAAGTCGATACGACAAACATTTTGTTCATTGTAGGCGGTGCTTTTGCGGGAATTGACAAAATTATAGCTGACAGAGGTCAAGGTTCTTCAATTGGTTTTGGAGCTAAAATTAAGAATAAAATTGAAAAAGGGGCAGGTGAACTGATGAAAGATGTTCAGCCAGAAGATTTATTAAAATTTGGATTAATCCCTGAGTTTATTGGCAGATTACCAATTATTTCAACTTTAGAAGACCTTGATGAAGAAAGTTTAGTGAAAATTTTAGAAGAACCTAAAAATTCACTTACAAAACAGTATTCTAAATTATTTGAAATTGAAGGAGTTAAGTTATCTTTTGCAAAAGATGCTTTAAAAGCCATCGCGCAAAAGGCTATTCTTAGAAAAACTGGTGCAAGAGGTTTGAGATCAATCATAGAAGAGGTTTTGTTAGAAACAATGTTTGACTTACCGTCAATTGAAGGTGTGGAAGAGGTCATTGTTAATAAAGAAGTCATTAATGGAAAAACAAAGCCATTATTAATATACTCAAAAAACAATTCAAAAACTTCTGAAAAAGAGGAAAAAATCGCAAATTAGTTGGTGATATCTAATTAATTATCACCTTGTTTTATAAAGATTTATAACTATCTTTTAGTTATGAGTTTAGAGCTAAAATCAGCACCCATTCTTCCACTGAGAGATATTGTCGTTTTTCCAAATGTGACCACGCCATTATTTGTGGGCCGTGAAAAATCAATTAATGCCTTGGAATCTGTAATGGCTGAGACAAAGCAGATTTTGTTATTAGCTCAAAAAAACCCAGACACTGATAATCCAAAAGACCAAGATCTCTATTCAATTGGGACCATCGCTGAAGTTTTACAGCTCTTAAAATTGCCTGATGGCACAGTTAAAATTCTAGTTGAAGGAAAAGCAATATTTAAAATTAAGGAATTTAATAAAAACGACAAATTTTTAGATGCAAAAATTGAACCATGCAAGTTGATTGAAGATAAAAACAACAACTTATTATCACAAGCTTTAATTAATAAATTCAATAAACTATCCAAAACTTCAAAAAAATTTAGTGATGAAAATGGTATAAACTTTAAGAATATTTCAAGCCCAGATATTATTGCAAACAAAGCAGCATCAACTTTAGGGGTGGAGTTAGAAGAAAAACAAAAAATTTTAGAAACAACTAATATTCAAAAAAAATTAGAAATTATTATTGGTCATTTAGATAGTGAACTAGAGTTAATGTCTGTAGAAAAGAGGATTAGAGGACGTGTTAAAAATCAAATGGAGAAAACTCAAAGAGAATATTATTTAAATGAGCAATTGAAAGCTATTCAGAAAGAACTTGGTGACATTGAAGAAGGTAAAGATGAAACCAAACAAATAGAAGAAGCTATCAAAAAAGCAAAGATGCCAAAAGAGGCAGAAGAAAAATGTTTTGCTGAATTAAAAAAATTAAAAACGATGAGTCCAATGTCAGCAGAATCTACGGTGGTTAGAAATTATCTAGATTGGATGACATCACTGCCCTGGAGCGAAAGTTCAGTTGTAAGCACTGATTTAAATAAGGCACAAGAAATTTTAGATCAAGATCATTTTGGATTAGAAAAGGTTAAAGATAGGATTTTAGAATTTTTAGCCGTTCAATCTAGAATAAAAAAAATAAAAGGACCAATTTTATGTCTAGTGGGCCCTCCAGGCGTTGGAAAAACTTCACTAGGTAAATCAATTGCAAAAGCTACGGGCAGAGAGTTTGTAAGAATGTCTCTAGGCGGTGTAAGAGATGAAGCGGAAATAAGAGGCCACAGAAGAACTTATATTGGAAGTTTACCGGGTAAGATTATCCAGATGATGAAAAAGGCGGGTAAAAAAAATCCTTTATTCTTACTTGATGAAATTGATAAAGTTGGAATGGATTATAGAGGAGATCCGTCTTCAGCATTGTTAGAAGCGTTAGATCCTGAGCAAAATAAAGATTTCAACGATCATTATTTGGAAGTTGATTATGATTTATCAAATGTCATGTTTGTGACTACAGCTAACACTTTAAATATTCCAGGACCATTATTGGACAGAATGGAAGTTATTAGATTAGCTGGATACACAGAGGAAGAAAAACTTGAAATTGCAAAAAAATATTTACTGCCAAAACAAATAAAAGATAATGGATTAAAAAAAGATGAGCTTTTAATTCAAGATGAAGAATTGTCAGAAATTATCAAAAGATACACAAAAGAGTCTGGCGTAAGGGGTTTGGAGAGAGAACTTTCAAAGTTAGCCAGAAAAGCTGTAAAAGAAATTGTAACCAAAAAATCTGAAAAAGTAGAAATTAATAAAAATAATATTGATGATTATTTAGGTGTTAAAAAATTTAAATATGGTGAAATTGAAGCACAAGATCAAGTAGGCGTGGTGACAGGCCTTGCGTGGACTGAAGTTGGAGGTGAGTTGTTATCAATTGAATCAGTTGTAATGCCAGGAAAAGGAAAGCTAGAATATACGGGAAAACTTGGTGATGTCATGAAAGAGTCTATTAAGGCTGCAAAGTCATACATCAGATCAAGATGTTTAGATTATGGGATAATACCTCCGGCATTTGAAAAAAAAGATTTTCATATCCACGTTCCTGAAGGAGCAACACCTAAAGATGGACCTTCTGCTGGTATTGGGATGGTAACATCAATTGTATCAGCTCTAACAAATATACCTGTAAAAAGAGATGTTGCGATGACAGGAGAAGTTACCTTGAGGGGCAAAGTATTACCAATTGGCGGATTAAAAGAAAAGTTATTAGCAGCGCTTAGAGGCGGAATTAAAACTGCAATAATACCTTCTGAAAATGAAAAAGATTTAAAAGAGATACCCAAAAATGTAATCGAAGGGATCAAGATAATACCTGTGACTCATGTTGATGAGGTATTAAAAATAGCCTTAACAAAAGAACTTAATCCTATTGAATGGATTGAAATTGATCATTTAAAAGATAAGTCAGGTCAAATAAATGATCAAAAAAATACTCATTAGCTCTACTATTTGCTATAAATTTTTTTAGTGGAAATAATTTAAAAATGATATAATTCAAGTGTTCCGGGCGGTTAGCTCAGTTGGTAGAGCATCTCGTTTACACCGAGAGGGTCGGGAGTTCGAGTCTCTCACCGCCCACCACTTTCCGGGGGTGTAGCTCAGCTTGGTTAGAGCGCCTGCCTGTCACGCAGGAGGCCGCGGGTTCGAGTCCCGTCACTCCCGCCAAGTCTTTATTGTGATTTAATTTGGGAGTTTATTTCCCGAACCTCATTAAGAATTTGATTTTTAATTTTTTTATTAAAATCATCATTGTTTTTTAAAACTTTGCAACTTAAGCCGTTTTGACAGCTTTTTTTAAAAGATGACACTTGGATTGATGAAGCATTGATTTCATTTGAATTAAAACTTACCTTAATTTTAATACTTTCATTTATGTTTTCAGCTGAGTACCAGTCAGTAATAATCAGCCCTCCATCATAGGATGCCGAAGCTATCGGCATAAAGTCCAATGTATTAAGAGTTGCTCTCCACATAATATTTTGACCACCCAGTTTATCCTTTTTTTTTCCACCAAAAATAATCCCAGTTTCTGAGGAGTTAACCCTATCTTTAACACTAAAAGATTTCCTCTCTTTCTCTTTTACTTTTACTGAATCTGGATCCTTTTCTTTTTTTGAAAAAAAACTGGTACAACTTGTTAGTTGTAAAACTATAATAAATGTGATGATTTTTCTTAAAATAGGCATATTTTTAAACATAGTTTGTGCACCAATATTCATATTTATCCTTTTTTCAATAACTTTAAGTTTAAGTGTTGTATAAATACCACATTTATAAAATTTTTTATTGATAACTCTAGATTATTTAACATTTTTAACAAAATCTACTAATTAAGCCACTGTTTTAATATTAAAACAAACTTAAACAATGAAAGGAATAATAATGAAAAACAAATTATTATTATCAACTGCGATTGCATCTGTTGCATTTGCAGGTTCTGTTTACGCTGAAACAAAAGTAAGTGGAAATTTAGAACAAACTTGGCAATCATCTTCAAGAGATTTAGCTGCTCAAGATGTAAATGGAGCTAATGCGCTTGGATCTGAAACCAACATTTCATTATCATCTTCAAAAGATTTAGATAATGGATTAACTTCTTCTTTTGGTTTTACAACAGAAGATGGAAGCACTGACAATCACTATTTAACAGTTGGAACTGACTCTTTTGCAGTTACTGTTGGTAGAGATAGAGGTGATTCAATTGATTCAGATGTGATCCCATACATTTCAGATGATATCGCGACTGTATCAGGTATCGTTGGTGGTTCATTCTCAAATGGAACTACAGCTCATAACGCTGATCACATTGACTTTAAAGCAAACATGGGTGCTGCTGCATTAACAGTAAGATACGCTCCGTCTACAAATGGTGGTGCAACTGATGATGGTGCACTTGTTGGAAAAGATTCCGGTGGATCATCTACTGAGATCGTGCTTAAAGGTAACATGGGTGTTGAAGGTCTATCAGTATTGATTGGTCAAAACACAAACACTGAAGATACTGACGTTGGTAACGATGAAGACAAAATTAAGAAATATGGTGCAACATATAATTTTGGTCAATTCGCAGTCGGTGTACAAAAAGGTGTTGTTGATGTAGGTTCTGGTGCAAACACAGAGACTACAAACATGTCTTATGGTGTAACATTTGCCGCAAATGACAACGTATCTTTAGGTGTTTACGTAGGTGAATCTGATCAAGATGGTTCAGCTAGCGATGAAGAGTCAAAAATGATCCAGGTTGGTTACAATCTAGGTGGTTTAGGACTTGAAATCGGTCACATGCAAATCGAGAATATCGGTTACTCAGCTGGTGATGACGCGGACATTACGTTCATCAGAACAATTCAAAAATTTTAGTTTAAATTTTTTAATTTGGAAAAAGCCCGCATTTATTGCGGGCTTTTTTTTTACATGAATATCAAAGTTAATAAAATTAATCATTTAATCAACACACTTGGATATTCCGAGGCATTTAAATATTTAAAACAAATTCCTGTCAAAAGTATCGATAATTCAATTTTAAAAATTTATTTGACTGTATGCAGAAATACTTGCGAGCATGAATTTGCTTTTGGTTTACTTGAGCGTCTTAAAAATAAATTTGGTAATGATTTATCATATCTTTATCAAAAAGCTTTATTTTTTAAAGATTATGGATTTGTACTAAAATCTATTCAAATTTTAAATTTTATTCGAAAGCAAAAAATACACCCAGAAGAAAAAAAAAGAATTTACTTTTTGATGGGAGAAATATTATGGAAATCTAATGAAATCCATCGGGCTTTAAAATTTTATGTCTTCTTTTTAAAAGAATTCCCAAAAAACGTACATATTATAAAAAATATTTTAATTTGTTATGCTAACCTTGGAGATTATGAAGGAGCTTTATCACAATTAAACCTTTTAAAAAAAAACAGCAAATATGATTGTAGCGAAAGCTATAGAATTGTTACTCAATTAAAAAAAATTACATCACCATCCGATCATTTGATAGATGAAATTAAAGCTTTATTGAAAAGCGAACTATCCTCGAATAGCAAGTCACAATTATTATTTGCATTAGGAAAAGCATATGAAGACCTTGCTGATTATAAAGCTTCTGCCATTTACTATAAAGAAGCTAATAAATTAAAAAACGATGAATATTTAAATTTCAACATTCAAAAAAAAATTGAACAATTTGAGAGATTAAAACAAGTCTATGAACAAAATATTTCTAACTCAAATTATGCTCTAAATCCTTGCAAATCTATTTTTATCATTGGTATGCCAAGATCAGGAACTACATTAATTGAAAATATATTATCTAGTTGTGAACAAGTCTCTGCGGGTGGTGAACTCAGTACTTACTCAAAATATTTTAATTTTATTTTTCAGTATCGCTTTATAAATTCATATCAAAAGTTTTTAGATAACTTTGAAATTAAAGATTTGGAGGATGTGGGTAGATTTTATAATGCTGAAATTTCAAACCTATATAAAAAAAAATACACTATAAATAAGCTGCCACATAACTTTTTGTATACAGGTTTTATAAATAAATCATTTCAAAATACAAAAATCATACACTGCGTTAGAAATAAAAACGATATTTTGCTTTCTATTTTTAAAAATTACTTTCATGGCTCTCTTTTGGATTTTGTATACGATCCTCAAAATCTTAAACATTATTTTAAATTTTATGAAGATGTTATGAGTTATTGGGAAAGGGTATTAGGCGAAAATGCAATTTTTAAAATTAATTACGAAAAACTTGTTGATGATCCTGAAAATGAATTGAAGTTACTTTTTCAATATCTTGAAATACCTTTTAAAAGTGAATATTTAGAATTTTATAAAAGCTCCAGGGGTATTAAAACACTTTCTTTAAACCAAGCTAATAAGCAAATTTACAAAGATTCAAAATATAATTGGAAAAAATTTGAAAAATATATTCCAGAGTTATATTAGATCTTTGTATTATTAATTTTTGCCATTGAAATCGCAGCAGCTACAGCCACATTCAGGCTCTCTACTTTATTTGATATTTCTATCTTTACAATAAAGTCTGATTTTTTTTTTAAGTTTTTGGATATTCCTTTATTCTCTGAGCCCAAGATAACTACATTTTTTTTGGAAAATTTGTTACAATCCATAATAGATATTTGTCCCGTCATATCTAGTGCATATGACCAAAAATTATTTTCTTTCAAATATTCTAATGCTCTATTTAAGTTTGTAACTTCAAATATATTTATTTTTTCAATCGCTCCAGAAGAGTTTTTGTGTATTACAGGATTTTTTTGATTAAATGCTTTATTTTGAATTACAATCGCATCAAAACTGAAAGCTAAAGCTGATCTTAATATTGATCCAATATTTCCTACATCGGTAACACCATCAAGCATAAGAACATTTTTTATTTTCTGAACCTCGTCTTTCAATTCTTTTTTTGGTAAAGTTTCTATTTCAGCTGCTATATTTTGGTGTGAAAAATTTTTATATTGCATAAATAACTTGTCTATTTGTTTAGGGTTAACAATTTTTTTTTTTATTATTGTCGGAATGTTTTCTAAATTTTTACTAGATAATACTTGTTTAACTTTTCTGTTAGGGTTTTTAATACTTTCATAAACAGCGTGTTTGCCACCAATCCAGTAAGTATTTTTGTTCATTTGTTTTAATTTTATATTTTTGCTTTTGTATTAAAAAGAGTATAAATGTCACCAATTCTTGGAGGGGTACCAAAGCGGTCAAATGGGGCGGGCTGTAAACCCGTTGACTTCGGTCTTCGAAGGTTCGAATCCTTCCCCCTCCACCATAAAAACACTTGAATTCAAAGCCTAAATAGGTAAATACCCCCTTTACGCGGGTGTAGTTCAGTGGTAGAACTCCAGCCTTCCAAGCTGGTTGCGTGAGTTCGATTCTCATCACCCGCTCCAGAACGGAAAAATTAAAAATTAGGAGAGATATAAATAAGATGTCAAAAGAAAAGTTTAATAGGAATAAACCGCATTGTAACATTGGAACAATCGGACACGTCGATCACGGTAAAACGACTTTAACTGCTGCAATCACAAAAGTAATGTCTGAAAAAGGTGGTGGAAGTTTTATTGCGTATGATCAAATTGATAAAGCCCCAGAAGAAAAAGAAAGAGGAATTACAATTTCAACAGCACACGTTGAGTATGAAACAGAAAAAAGACACTATGCTCACGTAGATTGCCCAGGTCACGCTGACTATGTAAAAAACATGATTACAGGTGCCGCTCAAATGGATGGTGCAATTCTAGTTGTTAACGCAGCAGATGGTCCAATGCCACAAACAAGAGAACACATTCTTCTTGCAAGGCAAGTTGGTGTTCCTGCGATTGTTGTATTCTTAAACAAAGTTGACACCGTTCAAGATAAAGAATTATTAGAATTAGTTGAAATGGAAATTAGAGAACTTTTGACATCATATCAGTTTCCAGGAGACACGATTCCAATCATTAAAGGTTCAGCTTTAAAAGCAATCGAAGGTGATGCTGAGTTAGGTGTAAAACCGATCGAAGAATTAATGAAAGCGGTTGATGAAACAATTCCTCAACCTGAAAGACCAAAAGACAAACCTTTCCTAATGCCAATTGAGGACGTATTCTCAATTTCTGGAAGAGGAACGGTTGTTACAGGAAGAGTTGAGCAAGGTGTTGTTAATACGAATGATGAACTTGAAATCATCGGAATCAAAGATACTCAAAAAACAGTTTGTACTGGAGTTGAGATGTTTAGAAAACTTCTTGATACTGGTGAAGCTGGAGATAACATTGGAGCTCTATTAAGAGGAATTGATAGAAATCAGGTTGAAAGAGGACAAGTCCTTGCGAAACCAGGATCAATCAAACCACATACAAAATTTGAAGCGCAGGCTTATATTCTTAAAAAAGAAGAAGGTGGTAGACACACTCCATTCTTTTCAAAATATAGACCTCAGTTTTATTTCAGAACAACTGATGTGACTGGAGAAGTGACTTTACCAGAAGGAACAGAAATGATCATGCCTGGTGATGATGCTAAAATGACAGTGACTTTAATTAACCCGATTGCAATGAACGATGGTTTAAAATTTGCAATTCGTGAAGGTGGAAGAACAGTTGGAGCTGGAGTAGTAACTAAAATTATAGAGTAAGCTTCACTTTAACAAAGAAGGAGTGTAGCTCAATTGGTAGAGTACGGGTCTCCAAAACCCGGGGTTGAGGGTTCAAGTCCCTCCGCTCCTGCCAATAAGCTAAATTAAAATATGCAAAATCCAATTAATTTTTTAAGATCAGTTAAGCAAGAAGCTTTAAAAGTGACTTGGCCCACAAGAAAAGAAACCTTAATGGGCTCAGTGACTGTGATATTTATGGCAGTAATCGCTTCTTTGTTTTTTCTTCTTTTGGATCAACTATTTAAATTTGGGTTAGGTTTTTTAATAGGCTAAATATGAAGTGGTATATCGTTCAAGGTCATGCAGGAGCTGAAAAAAAAGTTTCTGAACAAATAAAAGAAGAGCTTGAAAAAGCAGAACTTGGTTCAAAATTTGGTGAGGTTTTAGTTCCAACCCAAGATGTTACTGAAATTAAAAAAGGTAAGCGTTCAATAGTAAAAAAGAAGTACTTTCCAGGCTACATACTTGTAAAACTCGATATGACCAATGAGGTTTATCATCTTATAAAATCTTTAAAAAAAGTAAGTGGGTTTTTAGGTCCTCAAGGCAAACCTTCCCCAATTTCTGAAGAAGAAGTAACCAAAATCGTTGGAAATATGGAAGAAAGTGTTGCAAACCCTTCTTCGTCTATAACCTTCCAAGTTGGCGAACAAGTTAAAGTATGTGATGGTCCTTTTGCTTCATTTAATGGTTCAATTGAGGAAATTGATGAAGAAAAATCTAGACTTAAGGTCTCTGTTTCGATATTTGGTAGGCCGACGCCAGTGGATTTAGATTATTCACAGGTAGAAAAGGTATAGAATTTTATGGCAAAAGAAGTTGCAGGATATTTAAAATTACAGATTAAAGGTGGACAAGCTAATCCAGCTCCTCCTGTGGGTCCTGCTTTGGGCCAACGTGGAATTAATATCATGGATTTTTGTAAAGCTTTTAATGATAAAACAAAAGATAGGATGGGTCAGCCCGTTCCAGTTGTAATCACTGTTTACAAGGATAAAAAATTTGATTTCATTATCAAAACCCCACCTGCATCGCACTTAATTAAAGAAGCTATAAAATTAAAGTCAGGCTCAAAAGAACCGGGAAGAACAATTGCAGGATCAATTACAAAAGACCAATTAAAGAAAATTGCTGAAATAAAAATGAAAGATTTAAACGCTTTTGATATGGAAGAGGCCATCAAGATTATAGCTGGCTCTGCAAGATCAATGGGAATTCAGGTTAAAGAATAAAATTATGAGCACTTTTAAAAATAAATCTAAAAGATACCAGTCTTTGTTAAAAGATTTAGATCAAAACAAAGCTTATAAAATTGACGAAGCAGTTAAGCTTATAAAAGATAGGTCAAAAACTAAATTTGTTGAATCAATTGATGTAAGTATTAATCTTAATTTAGATAAAGCAAAAGCAGATCAAACTTTAAGAACAACGGTGGACCTTCCCCATGGAAATGGAAAAAAAATTACAGTAGCTGTCATTTGTGCGAACGACAAAGTTGATGAAGCAAAATCATCGGGTGCAGACAAGGTTGGGTCCGAAGATTTAATAGAAACTATTAATAATGGTAAAATTGATTTTGATATTCTTGTTTGTACTCCAGACATGATGTCAAAAGTTGGAAAACTTGGAAAAGTTTTAGGACCAAAAGGAATTATGCCAAATCCTAAATTTGGCACTGTGTCTCCAAATATTAAAAAAGCTGTTGAAGATATTAAAAAAGGAAAAGTAGAAATTAGATGCGATAAAGATGGGAACCTATCTCTTTCAATTGGAAGAGCCAATTTTGATGATAATAAAATTATTGAAAATTACAAAAGTGTTTTAGAGGTTGTTGAGAAAGAAAAACCATCTGGAATTAAAGGTAATTTTGTAAATACAGTTTTTTTAACAAGTTCAATGGGTCCATCAACTAAAGTTAGCTTAGTGAGCGCGTAATTATGAATAGAACTGAAAAAACTACTTATATTAGCTCTTTAAAAAAAGATCTTGAAGACAATAATGCGATGATGGTTTATCATTATGAAGGTTTAAATGTTACTCAACTTGATGAATTAAGAGATCAAATGAGACAAGTAGGAGCATTATTAAAAGTTACAAAAAATAGAATTACAAAATTAGCCTTAAAAGATACATCTTATTCTGAGGCAGAAAATTTGTTTGCAGGTCCAACGGGAGTTGCTTTATCAAAAGATCCAATTACTTTAGCTAAGATTTTAGTTAAATTTCAAAAAACCAATGAAAAATTAAAAATTGTTGGTGGTATAATGGATAGTAAGCTGCTTGCACCCGCAGATGTAGCGCAAATTGCGACATTACCGACATTAGATGAAGCAAGAGCTAAAATCGTAGGTATTTTACAGGCGCCTCAACAAAAATTATTAAGTATTTTACTTGCGCCGGGACGAAAAATAGCTAATTTAGCGCACGCTAAAAGTTTGAAAAAAGATTAACCTCGAGGGATACAAAAATGGCAGATTTAAATAAAATTGTTGATGAACTTTCAACATTATCAGTAATGGAAGCAGCAGAGCTTTCAAAATTATTAGAAGAAAAATGGGGCGTAACAGCAGCAGCTCCAGTTGCAGCAGCAGCACCAGCAGCAGGTGGCGGTGAAGCTGCAGAAGAAAAAGATGATTTTTCAGTAGTACTAGCAGCAGCAGGTGATAACAAAATTGGAGTTATCAAAGAAGTAAGAGCTTTTACTGGACTTGGTTTAAAAGAAGCTAAGGATTTAGTTGAAGGTGCTCCAAAAGAGTTAAAAGCTGGTGTAAACAAAAAAGATGCTGAAGAAGTTAAGAAGAAGTTCGAAGCAGCCGGCGCAAAAATAGAATTAAAATAATTAACTAGGAATTTTTTACCTGATTAAATTTTTTTAATCAGGACATTAATATATGGAATTATCATTTACTGATAAGAAAAAAATCAGAAAAAGTTTTGGTAAA
>Ga0209653_1002724_pt1 | contig 12641 bp, 12 predicted proteins | sample SaaInl6LU_22_DNA_FD_184644 | JGI IMG/M metagenome (GOLD analysis project Ga0209653, IMG submission 184644) | Marine microbial communities from expanding oxygen minimum zones in the Saanich Inlet - ESP_116LU_22_DNA (SPAdes) (version 2) | ecosystem: Environmental > Aquatic > Marine > Intertidal... | reverse complement strand
ATATATCATAATCATTTTTTATTTTATCAATGTACAAAATATACAAAATGCAAAATGCGTTTATTTTCCCAAATTTATTTTCTTTTTTTTCTGTCCTACAATAAAGAGTCAAATATGTATAAGGCATTAATGCATTCGGTTATCAAATCAAAAGACCAATTCAAAAAACAACGAAATGGTTTTAAAATATCAACAAAACCCAAATCAATTTATGGCGGGCAATCACCAATACAACTTGGAACAACATGTGAGGAATTTGTAACTCCTGATACGAATAATATGGATGAAAATAAACTTGTCAAAAAAATAAATAAAGAGTTACAATATAATGTAAAACTTATGAAGTATTTATATGATAATGATATTGAGTTTATTCAAAAAAGCGAAGATTATCACAAACCACCCGGATATTTTATATGTAGGATAATAGGATACGAATCAATAAATATTAATTCTTGGTATAATGAAAAACAAGGCAAAATGACCAAAATTCCTGATATACGCTATAAAATACAAATAGTTGGTTTTATTCCCAAAACTACCAACTCTCAAATTAATTTAAATTCAATAATACAGGTTCCGGAAGATTATATAAATATTTGGCAAAATTATCGAGAATTCAAAATAAAAATAATGAAAACAAAACCGGATTTGGAAAAAATGTTGAAGTATTTAGAAATAAATTTCATAAAATGTGGTGTAGCTCATTCCAAAAAGGTTTTGAATGGGAATTTAGTAGTACATGATATGAATAAAACATTATCAATTAAATATGATTTTGACAATATTGTCGATAGTATGGATAACATATCAAAAGTAAAAGAAAATGATAAATCACCTATCAAAATCGACAATAATATATTACAACAAAAACAAAAATTTAACTTGCTTGATATATATTATTATAAAAATTTACCAAATTCACAAAGTGTTATACAAACAGAGATAAATGATTATTTTAATGTATGTCAGTCTCATTATAATATAAAACCTAACAAGCAATTCAAATTTATTTTCAATAAAGATTATTTCAATAAATATTCACATAATGATAATGATAATAAAAATAAATTTATAAATTTGAACAAACTAAAGCTATCTAAAGATGATATGGATAGAAGAGTTTCACAATATCAATATAACAAAACAGTATACGAAGAAAAATTAGATACTATAAACAAAAACTTGAAAAAAAAAGCAATAAGTGTTATAAAAGATTTTGTTAAATCTGATAGTGAAACATTGGGAAATATAGATGAAGACAAAACTATGAATTCTTCAGAACAAAACGTCAAAAAAATGATGTTTTTAAGTCATAATATCCAAAACAAAAATGGAAAAGAAACTAACGATGAAAACGATATTCAAGGCGTTGGTATATCAAATATTTTTAGGCAATATAGCGAAATGTTGTTTGGACAAGATGTAGTAAATGGTAATATTAATATTAATAAACAAAACGACAACGCGTTTGAATTTACAAAATCAATGATAATATTATTACAAGAGACAAATTGGTTGGCTATAGATGAAACAATTTATGGTCAAGGTGATGTATATTATGTACCTTGTGATGTCGCAAATGGTTCATTATTTATGTATGGGAAAACATTATATGGTTACAATACTTTCAGAAGTCTTGCAAAAGACGACAACTCAAAAACATTTGTTTATAAACATATAGATATTGATTGTATAAAATATGATCGTGAGGAAATATTAATAGAAATTGAGAAATGTAAAACATTATATGATGAAAAGAAAAATAAAAAGAAAAGTCAAGAAGGAGGAACAGAATCAAGAAAACGTAGAGCAACTGAACCGACAATTACAGATGAAGCCAAATTAAATACAGGTAAAGTCCAAACAAGAACAGGTAAAGACCAAAGTAAAGTCCAAACAAGAATAGGTAAAGACCAAACAAGTAAAAGTTCTCAAAGCAAAAAACAAAAGGTTCAGGTTCAAGTATGTCAAGAAAAACCTGATAAAACCGAATATATAAAAAATTACATTTATAATACAAGTTTGATGATTGATGACGAAAAGTCTTCTTTTAAAATGCTTGAATTGAAATACAGGCTATTTTTTGATTTCTTGAAAAAATATAACGAAAATAATGAAATTGATAATGAAATGTTTTTGAATTCTATATTCTTACGTCCTCAATTTGAACTCAATTATTTAAATTTTAAAGAAAATGAGTTTAAAGGAAGAATTATGGTTCATGATCTTACTGATTGGTTTCAAAAAGGATTAACAGAAACAATAAATTATTCATCAGTTATTCATGGAAAGATTTCAAAATCAATGACAATAAAAAATCAACGTTTATTTGCAATTTCTTGTGACGAACGAATGAATTTCACAAATAGTTTCAGAAATATAGATTCCAGAAATAACAAAACAAAACAATTATGTACCATCTTCTCATCTGAATTCTTTGACCCTCGAGAAAATAGCGACGAAACTCATGTTTTATTAATAGGTATCGGTGTTGCAGGACCAACTAAAAATCATGTTGCAATGGTTATTGCGAACAAAACATTTGAAGAAGTTGTTATAAACGTTCATTTAGAATCTGCAGGACAAGGTGATAAAGCAAATAGTAACGAATATGCTTTAGCAGAACTGGATGTTCTTTTAAATTGCATACTTGGCAATAATATTCATCCGTTTTTCGAAAAACATAATAATAAAATTAAAACTATAAGAATATTTAGCGACTTCAATCTTTTATCAAATGTCATAGCAGATAGATTAAAAAAGTTTAAAATTCAAAAACAATTCAAAAATTTTAAATTCAATATGTTATTGGATGGTGTTAAAACACATGACAATGTTAAAAAAATAAACAAAAACTCGTATGAAACATCTGAATTAGATGCAAAAAAAATTAATTCTGGTTGTATTGATAATGTCATTTATATTTCAAAAGTGAAATCAATTGAAGATAATATTGAAAAATGTATCATTGGTGAGCGAAAGTTACCATCTGAAAAATATACTAAAGACCAATATGATTCTTTATCTGATCACTCTCCTATGATAATTATAGAAAACATGCCTTCTGACACAGCATCATTCAACAAAAATCGTGACAATAGTCCAAGTGTTATTGACAACCGTACAAAATATTTATTGAACCCACGAACACCATCAATGTTTAAATAAATATTACAAAAATCTTATCTTTTGATATTTATTTTTATCAATTATTTTTTCAATAAATCATTTCATATTCAATTCTGTAATTAAAATGTTTCCAATCTGTATTCTTTAACATATACTTATTATATTCTGGTAAATTATCAAAAAAATACCATTTCTTCTCTTTTGCATCCCAATTTGCACCTGAATTATGTGCATAATGTTTGTATCTATATGGTACATCTTCGTTATTCAAATAAATTTTTTTGGGTTTTACCAAAGACATATAATTCAATTTCATTACATTTCCAAGAGAAACTTCAGTTGTGTAATACATTTTTTTCTTTTCTTTATCCCATTTCGCACCTAATTCTTGTGCCTTTTTAATATTATATGGCTTTACTTCAAAATACACTTTGTAATCTTTTAATTTCCTATATCTTTCTAAATAAGGAATCGCAACACATCTTGTTCTAGTTTCATTCAATTTTTCGTTAATGTGACAATCATTTTCACTCAAAAGTGGTTTTTCAGGTGGAACAATTTTACATCTTCCTGTTTCATAATTGCATTTCCTTTTATAACCATACTGGCTGGTAATAATTGAACAGTCTTCTTTACAAGGTTTTATTTTTATAACTTTGGGCGATGATGATGCTTTGGGCGATGATGATGCTTTAGGTGATAATGATGTTTTAGGTGATGATGATGTTTTAGGCGATGATGCTTTGGGCGATGATGTTTTTTTTGGAGATACAGAAGGGCTGTCTTTATTTGTTCTTTTTCTACAGCGTCCAGTACTCTTATTACATTTTTTGCCAATTGCTTTGCAATTTGTCTTACATTCTTTTACAACACTTGACATATCTTTTCTATATTCTGTGGTTATTATTTTTCTTTGCATATTATAATGATTTTATGACATAATAAATGTAAATTCCAAAGAAATTCTTTGCAATTAGGTCAAGTATATTGAGTATATTATTTTTCATGGTAGGTTCTAATAAAGCTACAACACCATAAATAGCCCAAACAAATGTTGTTAAATAAAACATTGTAAATTCTTGAGATGGAATAGCATAATCTTTATATATTATATAAAACATTAATGCAAAGAATATGAATCCAATAAAAACAGCTACATAATTATTAATCACAGCTGTTTCTCCCAAATATCCAAATAATAACATCAAAAAGTTAAGAACAAATATTGTAATAATATTTTTGTAATTTTCTGAAATAAATTGTTTCAATGTTAGGGGATTTTCATGTTGTTCCAATAAGGATTGTTTATATTTAAAAAATGCTATCGTTGAAAAGAGCATTGTAGGGGTTGTTATAAACCAATCATAGTATCTTATCTTTGCCATATCCGACAAAGATGTGTGGATCATTGTTCGTAGAAAGAAAACATAGAAGAATATTTCAACGAATTGTACAATTGTTTCAATTATTAGAATATTGTGAAGTATTTTATGTTTTTCAGGTAATTCAATAAAAAGACCATGTAATCCTACTATACACGTGATAATTTGTACAACTATGCTAAAATTAGTTGTAAATGCTATATTCATTTTATTTTTAGCAATATAAAAAATAAGTTTTTGATTATATTCTGACCAACATATATAATCATTTAACAATTATAGATATAGATATAATCATAAATACAAATCAAATGGTTATCATACCAATTGGGATAGATTGTGGCGTAGCCGCTGCTTTGAAGCAATTGAATAAACGAAATATAGCCTATCCTTTTGATTGGAATGTAACGTATTGTGGTATTGCTGATATTCTCAAAAATGATTTTCGTGATTTTGTTCCAACATCAAGATACGGTATTCAAGCTGACCCACGATATTCGTCTGTATTTAATAAATATGGGGTTCTATTTATACACGACGACTGGTTTAAAAATGAAAAAATTGAACAAGAAAAATATCACAGAAGAGTGGCACGTTTAAGAAAACTGCTCAATGAACCATCAAATGATACATTCTACTTTATTCGCAAAGGACATATGTTTCATCATCATAGAGAATATTATTTCCAAGATGATGTTGAAAGTGTAAGCGAACTTTCTAATTTTATCAAACAATCTTATCCGAATATGAAATATAAGATATTTCTTATAATTTGTTGCCCAGTATGTCACCGCTGTGGTATCCCTTCAATAAATGATGAAAATATTATTGTTATAAATAATTTAAAAAATATTGATATCCGAAACACACAAGACAATCTTTATAATTGCATGGTCAAAGACATTTTCCCAACAATAGAAAAAATTAACAAAAAATAAGATTTTATTGGTGCGGATATTAAGAACAGATGGTTAATTTATTTTAATTATTTTACTTGTTGTTTTTGAATACTTCAGCTTCTATCATTATGTCTTTAAACTCTTGCGAATTCTTATCAATATTTTTCCATTCCGATAATACCTCTGTGAATATCTCTTTTTTCGTTTTATTTTCAGATGTTTTGCTATATTCCTCCTTCAATTTATTCAAACGATATGCTAGGAATATGTTGTAGTTTGTAAGTTTCTTTTCACCAGTCTTACCAGAATTCTTTGAATTTTTGTCATTTTTGTTTTCTTTCTTGATATCCTTTATCATTGGTTGTTCTTCATCTATTTCATCATCCAAGGTTTTCTTGTCATCTATTTCGTTTATGTCACTAGCGTTACTAGCGTTACTAGCGTTACTAGCGTTACTAGCGTCACTAGCGTTACTAGCGTTACTGTCGTTACTAGCGTTACTAGCGTTTCTTTCGTTAGTTTTTTTATCATCATTGTCAGTTGTATTTTTTCCGGTAATATCATTATCACAAATAGATGATTGGTTTTGTTTGTGAATCTCATGCACCATTTTGTTACAAGGAATATAAATTCTTACCCATACTTTTCTATTATTTTTCATTTTTACAATCCAGTTCAAACCATCATGTCCTGTTTTTACAGTTCCTACATCAAATTCTTCAGCAGATATTCCGTATCGTAGTGGTGACATTTCTTTCCCGGAATATGTTGCAGTTGGGACATTGATGCATTGCTTACGACTGTTGTTCATATTAGTGAATATTTTTCAGGACGATATCATTTTTTTATTTTTGATGGATTATGCAAAAAAAATGATAAATTTTGTAAAAACATTTATTACTGAATTATACAAATTATATATAATGTCTAATGAATCGCGGAACTTTTACGAAGTCCTTGACAATGTATTTGACGCTCTTTTCAAAAAAGAGGGAAAAATAAGTGATGACTTGCTGGAATACAAAAGTCAATTATTGGATATTTATGAAAATGAAGACAAATACAAGACAAAAGAAATAATGAAGTATCTGAAACCAGTTCATTGGTATATAGACGAAGAAGGTTGCTATCAAGTTGTAGATATAGAAAAAAAAGTTGAATAAAAAATGTAAAAATATTTCTTGTTTAGGTAAAAGGTGAAATATATTGTGATGATGATGGTTGATAAAATGCATATAAAAATGAAACAATAACTTGAGAATCTATTAGTAATGACATTTTGTTTTTGTTTTTGTTTTTGTTTTTCATAACTAAAAAATAAAATATGCTATTCATATAAGGTTAAATACAAAGATGAATCAAGCTTATGTTTCTCTTTACACAGTTTTAGATGCTTTTAAACAAGGATTTACGATGAATGAAATTATTCTCAATTCACTTTTTATTGGTTTATTCTTAATAATTTCTATGATAATATATTGGGATAGTGTAAATAATCGTGTATCAAAAACATCTCGTTGCAAACGTCAAATGGATGCCTATAATAAAAATAAAGGACAATATATTATCAATGCTACGGATAAATCAAAACAAAAATTATTCTCAGTTACATATGACACCAATCAGAATACTACGTCCATCAAATGCGAATGCGAACCTGGAAAATATGTCAATTATTTTAATGATATTCCTGTTAAAAATATGAAAAATAATGCAAATATTAAAGAAAGCAAAATATGCTCTTGTGATAAATATCATAACGTCGGAATGGTAAATGAAAATATAATGTATGATGGAGAACCAGGTATTTTAAGATATATGACAACCCAAAATTCAGATTTTTTTGATAATCTTCTATATCAAACTTACAATTGATATGTCTCTTTCAATAATGCTGAAAGTTCTTCCAATTTCTCTTTATTTTCTTTATTTTTAAGTTTTGGATATCTTATCACAAATTCTATAAACATGTTTCCTTTACGTTGAGTGTTTAATATTGGCATCCCTTTCCCTTCAATCAAGTATTCTTTTCCTGGATACACTACTCCAAACATATTTGTATTTATATTTATCATTTCTTTAAAATATGGTATTTTTATGTCTTTCCCTATCATTGATTCAATAAAGCTTAATTCACATTTATAGTATAAATCATTGCCCTTTCTTGTAAAATTAGGATGTTCTGCTACTCTAAACTCTATAACTAAATCACCTGCTTTCATCTTAGATGTCTTCGGTTGTTCTCCCATTCCTGGAAAAGATGTTTTGTAACCATTATTGATTCCTTTTGGTATATTTAAATGTGCATTCAGTTCTTTAGAATATTTACATTTACCACCACATTCTTTACAAGAATTATTTCCTGACGGTATTGTTCCAACGCCGTTGCATTTATCACAATTTCCTGTAAAAATTTGTGTAAAGACACCAAGACTTTTTACTTGTTTGACGACACCTTGTCCATTGCAATTTGCACACATCTTCGTGCAATCGTGACAAAATTTTGTCACATTTATTGTGATTGTTCTATTAATTCCATTATATGCATCTTCTAATGATATGTTCATACCTTTTGTAACCGTGGGACATTGACGATTTTCATCTTCAAAATCAAATGGTGACCCTCCAAACCCGCCTGGGCCACCTGGCATGCCACCTCTTCCAAATGGGTGTCCACCTCCTCTAAAGAACCTCTCAAAAATATCTGAATGATCCATATCAGGATGTCCTCTTTCCTGTCTTTCTTTATACCCATCGTCACCAACTTGGTCATATATATTTTTCTTTTTTTCATCCGATAAAATTTCATACGCATTTGAAATTTCTTTGAATTTTTCTTCTGCTTTTGGATTGCCTTTATTCTTATCAGGATGATTTTCCATAGCCATTTTTTTATATGCCTTCTTAATTTCATTTGGCGAAGGATTATTATTTCTATTTAAACCAAGTGCTGTATATAGCTTATGTGTCATTCCAGTTTTATATTATTCATTATTATTATCTTATATAGATTTTCGCAGTACAAAAAAAGTATAATTGTGATTAGATGATATAAATGTAATTATAACTAATAACCATAATAAGACATCAGATATCTTATCTTTGGATTAATTTCTTCTTTTACATCATATGTTTGAGTTGTATTGGTAGGATTAGATTGTGATACATCGTGTTGAGTCGTTTCAGTGACTTGTTGTGTTCCTGAAATTGTTTTCATTTCAATATTCTTAGAAGACATTGCTTTTATTAAGCATTAATATTTTAAATATCAATCATTTTTTAATATTTTCTGCTTCAATAAGATAGATTATCAAAAATTGATTATAATATTCATGAAAAACTACAAACAATATCATTTATGACAAGTCAAGATGAAACTGATTTATGTAGTGCATTTAATTATAAATTAACAACTTGTAAAACAATATTTAAGAAACTGTATAGCAAAAGAGTGCGTGAATTAAAAAAACAAGATATTATTTTCAACAAATCATTAAAACTTATTTGAAATTTGAATAATATTTATTTTGATTTCCTTCGATTTCCTGATGTATTTTATGTGATTATTTATATAATATACATATAATGTAATTCTTTTTATTGTTATCATGTGAAATTTCAGCATTTTCAATTTTTTTCTAGATTTATTTTAGTTCAAGATATGGAACAGGATAATAAAGGATGGTTGATAGAATATAGAAATGTATGTAAACGTTCTCCCACTTGGAAACCTGTCATGAAAATGGATAAAGCACACAAATACTTCTTATGTAAATATCAAACACAACCACTTACATTTTATTGTGCGGTATCAAAAAATAAATATAAAAATATCATCAAAAAAGGTTTCGGAGAACTTGAAGATTTTCCACGATTCTTTCCTAGTCCTTTATTTGAAAAGAAAACACACGATATTATATTGGTATGTTTATCATCAAATATGAGTGTCAAATCTACAGATATTGTCATTGTAGGTCGTTTTAATGAAATTACGAAAAGTAGTGCATTTCAGAAAACGATAACAGATGCACAAAAAATCATGAAGAATAAAGAACTGTATGGTTACACCTTATCCAAAGACGTGATGAATACGAATAAACAAAATGCAATACTTGCATATCATGGAACATATAAATGGAGATTCAATCAAATAATGAAAAACAATTACTTTGGAAGAGAAATATATAATGAACATGTAAATTCTTTCGAAGGTACATATTTTTATCTAAAACCTTTCTCATCTTATACTTTTGCAAAAATATATCCAAATAAATATTCAGATTCGCTACAAGCTAGTGATATAATTGTTAATATTATTATTGTGAGCAAACCAAGCCCATGGAATGGTAGATGGAAAGACAAAATGGCAAGCTATAAAAGAAATGGAAAATATCTTTATGATATATCAATAGGAGAAGATGAAATCAGAACATATGATAATAAGAAGACATACATCATAGGAACTATATCAGAAATAAATACTTGAAAATTTTGAGAAAATAGTAAAAAATGACGAACATCATATAAAATGAATATCATATAACATAACAATGGGTGGTGGTATGTCATCGGAACGTATGCGAAATCAAGAATCTTTCGTACAACAAAATCTTGCATCTGAAAAAAAAAGAATGTCTCATTTCAAAAACTATGATGGTAGTAATCGATATTCAGATGACCAAATAAGAATGAAAATACGCCAAGAGTATAATAGTGGTGGATACATGAAGTCACGTATTGACAAAGACACTTACATACCTTATTCGCATTGGAATAGTAACAGGTGAGAATAAATAGAATAATTAATTCAAATAAACAAACAAAAAACAAAGACAATTAAAAGTCTTTTTTTGTTTTACTAAAGATTCTCTTATATAAATCTTATATAAATATAAGAACAATCCATTATAAAATGCCTCGTTTGTCATTATTTTCATCAGATAAAGTTGGTAGATATGTATTAATGAACTTATATCAACTGTTGAATCTTGACGATGCTATATATATATCAGCAGAACGAATGCACAATAATGATTATAACTACAAGGGTTCTAAAAAAATATCACATATTCTTTCACCGTTAAATGGTGAATATACTTTTGAAGAAATGAATATTTTTATTGAAGACCTTGTCATAAATGATAAGCAAACTGTTATTAATTGCAGTAACAAAGAATTTGCTATTATTAAAAAAATAACAATTGAATCTAATGATAAACAAAGAATAACACAATTTATTGAAAAATGTTACAATGATATTATTGATAAAATACATAATGATGGTATTTCATCATCAGATAAACTTGTTACAAAAACATATCAGAAATATGGATGGTGTAATCATTCAATGATACCAAAGCGAAGAGAAGACACTGTTTTTTTGAAAAAAGGAGAGCTTGATGACATCACAGCAAAAATCAAAGAATTTATCAATCCGTGTACTTATCACGATTATATCAAACACTGTATTCCTTATAAATTCAATATATTATTACATGGAGAACCTGGTGTTGGAAAAACAACTTTGATTCATTATATGGCAACATTATGTAATGCAAAGATTTGTGTATTAAATATAAATTCTGAATTAAGTGAAAATGAATTTATAGAAGCTTTCAAAACAACGAATGACGATGAAAGTTTGGTTTTTATAGTGATAGAAGATATTGATTGTATATTTACAGACCGTAAGAATAATGATAGTTCAAAAAATCATGTTACAATGCAGGGATTATTGAATTGTATGGATGGTTTTAATAATCCAGAAGGTGCTATATTGATTCTAACAACAAATCATCCTGACAAATTAGATGAAGCTATACTTCGTTCTGGTAGAATTGATTTAAAAATTGAATTGACATCACTTGACAAGTATCAAGCTTGTAAAATGTATGAATCGTTTTTCCCTGATGAAGATTTTGAAATTATTTGGGAAAAAATTAAAATGCATAAAATACAACCTTGTTCCTTCCAAGAATTTCTTTTTAATAATAGGAAAAATGTAAATGATATCATCAACAAAATAGATGATTTAATCAAATCATCCAAATGTAGGAAAACAAATAGTATGTATAATTAATTTATATAATCATATAGTAGATATGAATCTAATTTTACTTCTTATATTATTGATATGGGCCATCGCTGGTTTATCTGCTTTCATAATGTCTTTGGTTTGTTTTGGATATAATGGTTCTATGACAAACAAATTTCTTGGTCTTGTTATTGCTCTTATGTTTGGTCCATTCTATTGGTTTTATTATGTAATGAATCCATCTTATTGCACTTAATTAAACAAGCATTTATTTTTATAAGAATCTTAAAACAAAAAAGATTTGTAGAAAGGATATATATATTCAGATTCTAGATTCATGGAAAAAACAAAAAAATTCTACTTTTAAAAACGTATATATATTCAACATTTGGATCTATGGAATAAAAATAGAAACGCAAACTTTTGAAAGGATATATATATTCAGATTCTAAATTCATGGAAAAAATAAAAAAATTCTACTTTTAAAAACGTATATATATTCAAATTAACAAATGGGTTGACCTTTTCTTCGTTTGGGTTGACCTTTTCTTCATTTGGGTTGACCTTTTCTTCATTTGGGTTGACTTTTTGTCCATTTTTTGTAATTCCATATTATTACGTATATTTTTATTACAGACATATCATTGTGCTAATAAATTTCTTTTTATGATAATATAAATTTAATTTTACAAATAACGCATTTATGCCATTTTTTTGCGTCATATTGCGTCGTTACTATGTACGATGTCTAATTGTATTATTACAGTATAAAAAGCACACCATAAAATAAATTTTACTGCGTCATTTACCCCCTCTCTCCCCCCCCCTCCTCCCATGTAGATGTAAAAACAGTCATTTTTTGGCTTTGTTTTTACCCTCCTTTTCAAGATTGTTTTACTTACATATTCTGAATCTATAGAAAAAAATAGAAACGCAAACTTTTGAAAGGATATATATATTTAGATTCTAGATTCATGGAAAAAACAAAAAAATTCTACTTTTAAAAACGTATATATATTCAACATTTGGATCTATGGAATAAAAATAGAAACGCAAACTTTTGAAAGGATATATATATTTAGATTCTAGATTCATGGAAAAAACAAAAAAATTCTACTTTTAAAAACGTATATATATTCAAATTAACAAATGGGTTGACCTTTTCTTCGTTTGGGTTGACCTTTTCTTCGTTTG
>Ga0209653_1002722_pt1 | contig 12645 bp, 15 predicted proteins | sample SaaInl6LU_22_DNA_FD_184644 | JGI IMG/M metagenome (GOLD analysis project Ga0209653, IMG submission 184644) | Marine microbial communities from expanding oxygen minimum zones in the Saanich Inlet - ESP_116LU_22_DNA (SPAdes) (version 2) | ecosystem: Environmental > Aquatic > Marine > Intertidal... | reverse complement strand
CAAAGATGAGGTTTTAACAGTGAGTATCAACTTTGTAGCGGAATCGAAGTTACCCACCCCTTGGGGTGTGTTTCGCATGGTTGGTTTCGAAGACACCGACAGCGGTAAAGAGCACGTGGCGCTGGTTTTTGGTGAAGTAGCGGGCGATAAGCCAGTTTTGGCGCGTCTCCATTCTGAGTGTTTAACGGGCGACGCACTTTTCAGTCTGCGATGCGATTGTGGCTTTCAGCTGCAGGAAGCACTGAAACGTATCTCGGAAGAGGGCAGTGGAGTACTGCTCTACCTGCGTCAGGAGGGTCGGGGCATCGGCCTGCTGAACAAGATTCGTGCTTACAATTTGCAGGATGGCGGTTGTGATACAGTCGAAGCCAACGAGAAGCTTGGTTTTGCTGCGGACATGCGCGATTACTCAATGTGCCTTCCGATGCTTCAGCATTTAGGTATCGAAAGAGTAAATTTGATGACGAATAACCCACGCAAGGTAGCAGCGCTGACGCGCTTCGATGTTGAGGTATCTGAGCGCGTACCGCTTCAGGTGGGCAAGAACCGCTACAACGAGCACTACCTTGAGACCAAAATGGGTAAGTTGGGTCATATGATGACCGAAGTACACTTCAAGGCGGCAGAAGAGTCGACTGGCCGCTAATCACAAGCCGCGACGAACAGGCGATAGAAAGCCCAGCTGAGTTATCACTGGGCTTTTTTGTTTTAGCGCTTGGATTGTCAGAGTGCTGCTTTGACCTTGTTAACTATTGAGCCAGCATTCAGTCCCGCGATCTCGAGTTGCTCCGTGCGGCCGCCATGAGCTATCCACTCATCAGGAACGCCTGAACAAAGAACCTTCGCCTCGCTCTCCAGTTGGGCCACAAAACCAGATACCTGAGCCCCTACACCGCTGATGATTGAGTGGTCTTCAACGCAGACCAGAAGTTCATGCTCTGTGGCAAGCTGCTCAATTAATCGCAGATCCAACGGTTTAGCAAAACGCATATCAGCCAAACTAGCATCTAGGATCTGAGCCGCTTCACTTGCCTGTCCAAGCAGAGCCCCAAAATTGAGTATCGCGACGCGTTTGCCCTCACGGGCTAATCGGCCTCTGCCTAACTCATATCCGCTCGTATCACTAGAATCAACTGCAGCTCCTCCACGCGGATAACGCACTGCGGCCGGTCCGCGGTGGTTCAAACCAAACTCTAAAGCGCGCTGTTGCTCTTGGGCTGTTGCAGGCGTCATCACTACCATATTGGGCAGCGGGAGTAGCATCGACATATCAAACAGTCCGCCGTGGCTGGCACCGTCTTCTCCAACCAAACCGGCACGATCGATTGCGATCAGAACGTCCAGATTCTGCAGGGCAATATCGTGCACCACTTGATCGTAGGCGCGCTGCAGGAAGGTTGAGTAGATGGCTAGCACCGGTTTCATCCCGCTGCAGGCGAAGCCCGCTGCAAGAGTGGCGGCATGCTGTTCGGCAATCGCCACGTCGAAGTAGCGATCAGGAAACTGCTCTGAAAATTTTATCAGATCAGAGCCTTCTCGCATCGCCGGTGTAATCGCGACGATACGATCATCGATCTGTGCCCGTTCAACTAACCACTCACCGAAGTAGTTACTAAAACTTTTGGGAGACGGCGGCTGATCCTTAGGTGCAATCTTGGCAATAGCGTGATAACGCACGGGGTCTCGCTCGGCCGGAGCAAAACCGCGTCCTTTTTGAGTACGCAGATGCAGAAATTGCGGCCCTGGGGTGTTGAGGCACTCCTCTATCGCCAACAGAACTCCCTTCAGATCGTGGCCATCAATGGGGCCGCGGTATCTGAAGTTTAGGGACTCAAACAGAGTTACTGCGCTAGAGTCCCGTTTAATCTGGTCACCCGCGAGATAGGTGGCTAGCCCACCCGTGTTGGGTGAGATTGACATCGCATTGTCGTTCAAGATAACCAACAGATTGGCACGTTCATGGGCTGCATGATTCAAGGCTTCAAACGCCATGCCTGCAGTCAATGCGCCGTCGCCAATCACTGCGACGCAGTGCTGCTCTTTACCCTGCAGCCGTGCTCCGAGGGCCATACCCAGTGCTGCGCTAATTGATGTACTTGAGTGGCCGGTACCAAAACTATCAAAAGGGCTTTCATCGCGACTGGGGAAGGCGGCTAGCCCCCCTTTTTGGCGCATGCTGAGCATGGCATCACGCCTGCCGGTCAAAATTTTGTGCGGGTAGCTTTGATGACCCACATCCCAAATGAGTTGATCCTGCGGCAGCTTGAGCACTCTTAGTAGTGCGATCGTAAGCTCAACCACGCCTAGACCTGCGCCGAGGTGTCCGCCGGTCTGCCCGACGGTGTAGAGCATAAAACTGCGTACCTCTACAGCAAGTTGCTCAAGCTCACTAAAGCTCAGAGGCGCGAGGTCAGCCGGCGAATTAATCCGGTCTAGAAGCGGGGTCAGTGGGCGTTGATCGGGGAGCTGTGAGGCCATTAGTGGTCACGATCGATTACATATTTTGCCAGAGCAACTAGTGCCTGACTGCGAGAGCCAAAGGGCTCAAGAGCGGTTACGGCCTGTTGCTGCAGGTCGATCAGCCAAGCGCGACACTGCTCTGCACCGACCAGTGCAGGATAAGTTGGTTTATTGCGAGCTTGGTCTGAACCTTGGGGCTTGCCAAGGGTTGCAGTATCGCCTTCGATATCAAGAAGGTCATCCTTGATCTGGAACGCGAGACCTAGTGCCGTTCCATACTGGTGCAGCGCGGCCATCTCAGAGTCAGTTGCCTCTGCGCTGAGAGCTCCGAGCTCGAGGGCTACGCTAATCAGAGCGCCGGTTTTAGCGCTGTGCATCGCTTTGAGCTGGTCCAGAGTAAGTTGCTTCCCCACTGAGTTCAGGTCGAAGGCCTGACCATCCACCATACCTAGATCACCTGCTGCACGCGCCAGCGCCTGAACCATCTGAAGTTGTATCTGAGCAGTGGCGTTGTTACCGGGTTGGCTCAACAGCTCGAAGGACCAAGTGAGCAGAGCATCACCTGCGAGAATCGCCGTGGCTTCATCAAAAGCGATATGGCAGGTAGGTTTTCCGCGGCGCAACTCGTCGTCATCCATTGCCGGTAGGTCGTCATGGACTAGCGAGTAGCTGTGTATCGCTTCAATCGCACAGGCGGCCGAGTCGGCTTGCTCGAGAGAACCACGGCAGAATCTTGCAGCAAGGTAGACCAGTGCCGGGCGCATACGTTTTCCGCCATTGAGAAGGCTATAACGCATCGCCTCCTGCAGGCGTGGTTCTAATCCAGCTCGTTCGCTGAGACGACGATCCAGTTGAGTCTCAACGCGCTCGCGGTAGCTAGGTAAGAGTTCTGTAAGCATTAGTTGTCGCCGGAGATCCCATCGCGGTTAAGCGGTCGCTCCTCGATCGCGCCGCGGTTCTCTACCAGAACTTTTACCTTCTGCTCGGCCTGATCGAGTATGGCCTGGCAATCACGTGTCAGGCCAATACCCTCCTCAAAGGCTTTCAGGGCGTCTTCGATTGGCATATCGCCCTGTTCCATTTGTGAAACCAGTGCCTCGAGGCGCTTGAGTGAGGTTTCGAAGTCGGGCGTTTGTTCGGTATCAGCCATAGTTAAACCACTCATTCTTAAGGTTACTGAACTCATTGATCTAGCTCAGAAAATTGTCTTCAGAACTGTAAATCGATGCCGATACACAAGAAGCGGGCAAAGAGGTCTGAAGTTTTCAACTATTATACATTTACCGACAACGAATTCGGCAGGGATTTGTTGATGCTGGTTTATATATCGCGCGATATTACATAGACGTATCGCGAGAGCTGATTGAGTTTTTATTTGGATATCGCAACGCTAGTTGGTCTGTTTTCAGACACAAAAAAACCGGCAGCATGGCGCGGCCGGCTTTCTACGATTTTAAACTCTTACTTGGAGTTATCCAGGATATACTGGATTGCGGCAGTCAGCTCGCCATCAGTACAGTCCATGCAGGTGCCCATTGGAGGCATCGCACCCTTGCCTTTCTTAGCAGACGCAAGAACTGCTTCCATGCCTGGCTTCATACGCTCAGCCCAAGCTGCTGCGTCACCTGTTTTAGGTGCGCCAGCTATGCCGCTCATGTGGCACGCCAGACACTTGGTGTTGTATACAGTCGCGCCATCGCGCTCGGCCATAGCGGCTGCTGGCATCAACATAGCTGCAGCAGCCAAGCCCATCAGAGCTTTTTTCATTATTCGTATCCTCGATGTAGTTAGAAATCCTTGATCAGCGCAAAGATGCCAAGCCGATCAACATCCTTAATTTAGGCATAACTAATACGGGGAGTCCAGCCTTACAGTTCAGAGTGGCGTACACCCTTAGCCGTATCTCCTGAAGGGAGTCGCATTGCATAGCGGGCTTGCGAAGAGCGGGTGAGAGGATTATCTCAACGGCCGAGATTCCGTTCTAGCAGTTGGCTTAGTTCGGCGTGAATGCTGGGGTCGGTATGGGCCAGCTTAAGTATTGTGGCAGCACTGGCCCCTTGTGGGAGGGCTTTAATTTTTGTCATCATCATCATCATCATCATCTCCTCTGATTACTCCTATTTACTCCTATCAGTAAAACCGGAAATGGTGACAAGAGTGTGACAGCGGAGGGGTTTAATAGTGAATGGCGTTTTCGCAGAGTAGACGATTTAGCCGTTGGACATTACGTGCCATGTCGCGTGCCAAGTTAAGCGTTAGGATACCGAAGTCCTGCGGATGATTAGCTTGGAGCTGAGCGTAAAGGTCACAGCTCACCTCGAGAACGATACTCGGTTCAGTCGCCTCGACGCGACCACCGTGGGGCTGCAGTGAGATCATCGCAACGTACCCAATCTCCTCGCCAAACCCTATGCTGCGGGTGTGTAGTTCGGTTTCGCCCTGAATTTTGATGAAGCGCAGTTCGCCACTACAGACTACAAAGAAGCGGTTAGCGACGTCGCCGCAGTCGTAGAGCTGATCACCGAGGTCGAGTTGCCAGATCTGGCCGTGGTCGAGAAGGTAATTGATACCGTCGGCGGACATAGCGCCGAACAGTGAGCCTTGCTGAAGTTGCTCAGCAACAAGAAAAACTGATGATCCCTGACGGGCTAACGCATTCATTGTCGACTCGTAGTGGGTGTAACTTCTAACGTTTTACACCCACTTCTCTGAAAATTCCAGCAAATTGACGGAAGTTTAATTCACACTCCCGCTACGTTAGCTGTTTTTGATCAGATCTGCCGCTGCAGTAAGTCCCAGTTTATAGGTGGTGAGTCCGAAGCCGGAAATCTGGCCATTTACAACATGTGAGAAGACCGATTTGTGGCGCCACTCTTCACGGGCATGTACGTTGGACATGTGACACTCAACGATTGGCCCCTTGTCCTTAAAGATGGCAAAGGCATCAGCGAGTCCATAGCTATAGTGGGTCCAGGCACCAGCGTTGGCTACGATCGCATCGATATCTCCAAGAAATGCTTGATGAATCTTGCGGGCAAATTCACCTTCGATATCGGTTTGGTAGCACTCGAGCTCGCAACCTAAATCAGTGGCCCACTCTGTTGCCGCCGTCTCAATGTCCTGCAACGTAAAGGTGCCGTAGTGTTTCGGGTCACGTTTACCAAACATTGCGTGGTTGATGCCGTGCATCAGAAGAATTTTGGCCATTTGGGCCCTCCAAGGAACTAGCTTTGTAGGTGCGCTTAGTCTGAAACATTAACCACCATAGCGCCAGTCTTTTGCGACGATTGACAGCGTTGGGAGTGGGGCGTAGCGTTGGCGCTTTCACGCTTGGTTTGAGTACAGTTTATGAGTGCTGCAGCACGTCCCGTTCTACTTCTGACGCTCTGTTATGTCGCCTTCATCTTCCTTGGTCTTCCAGATGCATTGTTAAGTATCGCTTGGCCAACCATGAGTCGAGAGTTTGGCTGGTCGATTGAGTCTCTTGGTACGCTGTTGATCGGAGGCACTCTCGGTTATACCAGTTCGTCCTTTATGGCGGGCTCTGCGATGGATCGCTTTGGTATTGCGGGGTTGCTGATTGGGAGCGCTGTTCTCACCTCAATCAGTTTAATCCTGTTTGTGGTAACGCCCTACGGTTGGACTCTGCCCCTCTGTGCGTTTGTTGCCGGCCTCGGCGGAGGTGGTATCGACGCAGGCCTCAATGCCTATGTTGATGAACACTACTCCGAGCGGATAATGCAGTGGCTACATGCAAGCTTCGGAATCGGCGTTACGGTGGGCCCATTGATTATGACGGCTTCGCTGGTTCATCTTGGGCTCTGGCGTCCCGGCTACATCTTTGTGTTAATTCTTGTGCTGTTAATGCTGATTGCCTTTGTTTACTTTCGCGGCCTCTGGGAGCCGCCTCAACACAAAAAGCCAGAGCATGAGCGCACTGCAGGCCCGACTCTAGGCGCGACCCTGAAACAGCCTGGTACCTGGTTTGGTACGCTCTCTTTTTTCTTTTATGTCGGCGCAGAGATGGGTGCTGGGCTCTGGGCATTTACGTTGCTCACTGAAGGGCGCGGTGTTGATACCGTTCAAGCCGGTTTTTGGGTCAGCATCTACTGGGGATCATTTACCGTTGGACGGGTGGTTGCAGGTGTATTTGCTGGGCGCTTCAGTGCCAAGCAACTCACATTTGCGGGTGTTGTGCTGAGTTTGATCGGCGCTGTACTTTTCGCTCTGGGCATCCCTGGGCCGGGTGGCGCCTACGCCCTCGCTATTCTTGGTTTTGCTTACGCACCGATCTTCCCGGCCTTGATCAGTACAACTGATCGTAGGGTTGAGAAGCAGTATGTTAGCCGCGTTGTTGGAATGCAGGTGGCATTTGCAGGATTGGGTATGCTGGTGCTACCACCATTGGCGGGTGTTATCGCTGCCCGGACAAGCTTCGAATCTATTCCGCTGTTTATTTTAGCGCTGACATTTATGCTGGCTCTAGTGGCACTTCTAGCACTGCGTCTCAAGGTTGCCAGTTCGACAACACCTGATGCAGCTAGTCAGTCGTGATAAACTGGCCTAGGTTAAATTCTTGAGAAAAGCTATGTACGAAATTCCACAAGTGGACCTGCGTGGGCAGGTCTCAGAGACCGAATGGCAGGCGCGAATTGATTTGGCTGCTGCCTACCGGTTGATTGTGTTGATGGGTTGGGATGACCTGATTTACACCCACGTGTCAGCTCGCATTCCCGGTACCGAGCATCTGCTGATCAATCCGTTTGGGCTAGGATTTGATGAAGTTACAGCCTCAAACCTGGTCAAGATTGATATTGAAGGTAATAAGATCGATCCGGATTTTCCGTTTGAGATTAACCCCGCCGGTTACACCATACACAGTGCCGTGCACAAAGCTCGCCATGAAGAGCAGTGTGCTTTTCACCTGCATCACCCTGATCTTATTGCTGTGGCCAGCCTCAAAGAGGGTCTGTTGCCGCTGAGCCAGTACTCAGCCTTTGCACTCGCCAGTATCGCTTATCATGAATATGAGGGTTTGGCGGTCAACCCTGAAGAGGAGCTGCGCTTGCAGCAGGACCTTGGGAGTGCCAATTTCTTTATGCTGCGCAACCACGGTGCGCTGACAATGGGCCGAACCATCGGTGACGCCTTTATGCACATGTACGACCTTATTCGCGCCTGTGAAGTACAGGTGAAGATGCAGCACCGCACTGACGGCGTCATCACCGTGCCTCAATCGGTCATTGATGGCATTAAAGCTCAGGCCAATGTTGTCCATACGGGGGTTACCGGTGGACAGAAGTCTTGGCCCGCAATGCTGCGCCGTGTGAAGCAAGCCTACCCCGATTTTGATAGTTAATTCTTCGTTCAGTCGAGAGCTAAACAGATTATGAAAGTTACCCACGTAGAGATTTTTGATATTCATTGCCCGGATCGTCCACCCTGGAATCCGGTCTTTTTGCGTGTCCACACCGATGAAGGCATACATGGTATCGGCGAGGCGGGGCTGGCCTATGACTGGGGTCACAGCGCTGCGGCTGCGATGATCAAAGAGATTGCTGAGGCAGTTCTGATAGGCTTTGATCCGTTCAAGACTGAGCTGCTCTGGTCACGCATGTTGCGCGAGAGTTTCTGGGGATTGGGGGGAGGTCCGGTTCTCTACGCTGCTATGAGTGCGATCGATACGGCTCTCTGGGATATCAAAGGCAAGGCGCTGGGTCTGCCGGTTTACCAACTACTTGGTGGTAAAACCAACGATAACCTGCGCACCTATGCCAGCCAGCTTCAGTTTGACTGGGATAAGGACTGTACTAAGATGCTGACGCCGGCCGATTACGCTCGTGCTGCTGCGAAAGCGATGGCTGAGGGTTATGACGCGGTAAAAGTCGACCCTATTGTTTACGATGCCAATGGTGATTCAAGTTTTGATCGCACCAAGCTATTCACGCCGGCCCAGATGAAACTCTTCGGAGACCGTCTACGCGCAATCCGCGCCGAGGTGGGGGACGAGGTCGATATTATCTTCGAATCGCACTCTCTGATGGGTGCGGCCTCTGCTATCCAGATGGGTAAAGTGATCGAAGAGGTTGGCTGTATGATGTACGAAGAACCGGTGAACTACCTCAACTCCAAAGTGCATAAGAAAGTCTCAGACGGCGTTAATGTGCCGATCGCCGGTGGCGAGCGACTCTACCATCGTTGGGATGTACGTCAGTACTTTGAAGATCAGTCTATCGATGTGTTGCAGCCAGATGTGGGACTTTGTGGTGGTTTCACCGAGGCGAAAAAGGTGTGTGACTACGCAGATGTCTACGATATCCGTATTCAGGCGCACGTCTGCGGTGGCCCAGTTGCAACGGCGGCTTCACTGCAGCTTGAAGCGGCGATCCCTAACTTCCTGATTCACGAGCATCACACCTATGCGATTAAGGCGTGGAACCGGGAGCTCTGTATTCAGGACTACCAGCCTGTGAATGGTCGTTTCCAAGTGCCGGATCTGCCGGGTATCGGTATCGAGCTAAATGATGAGATCTGTAAACGTTCACCTAATGTAACAGTTAAATAACCGGTTCTGGTCGTCAGTCGAAGCGATAGATCCGTTTCGCATTCTCATAGATGAGGCGCTCGACAGGCAGATTTTCTGCTTGCAGCGCCTCAATCATTTGCGCCCAGTAGTCGCTATAACTCATGCTCAGCGTGATGAGCGGGAAGTTAGATGCGAGCATCACTCGGGTTTCGCCAAATAGCTTACACAAACACGCTGTTAACTGTGCCGCGTTTGCTGGTTCAAAAGCGCGGTTAAGCATCTCGAAACCGGATGACTTCACAGTTAGATTCGAATGCTTGGAGAGGTTTCGCAGCCCGGCGAGACTCGTCTCACTGGCACCGCCGCTATGGTCTAGCGGGCAGAATCCAGCATGATTAAGAATAAACTGTAGTTGCGGTAGCGCTTCGATGAGGCCTTCTACTGTCGCGCAATCGCTCGCAATTTGCGTATTAAATTGCAACTCAAAATGCAAATTATTGGCGGCCAGCTGCGCTAGATTTGTGTAGGTGTTGGGGTGGTGTATCAGCTCGCTAGCGGCGTCATCGAAAATATGACGTACGCCAACAATGGACTCTCTTTGAGTTAACCGCTTAAGACCCTCAATAAATTTTGCGGTGGGAAGCCGTATATCAAGGTGTCCCACGCTGCGCAGCGGCAAACTAGCCTCTTGTTCTAGCCAATCGACCTCTCGCCAAGAGGCTTGGTTGTCAAACCCCGCTTCAACATGCACGTAACCCCCTAGTCTCAGGCCTGCAACTAGGCTGAGATTAGACTCAGAGAAATCTCGATAGATACGAGATTTGTCCGGCCAGCTAGGTGGGTTCTCCTCACGCAGCCAGGAGTAAGCGCCAAGATGCAGATTAAACAGGTGAAGGTGTGGGTCAATTATCTGCATTAAGGTTAGCCGAGGGTGTAGCCGCCATCGATCGGGAAGCTACCTCCGGTAACAAAGCTCGCTTCATCGCTAGCAAGGTAAGCAACCAGTCCCGCGACCTCTTCCGGCTTACCGATTCGGCCGATCGGTTGTAGCGCGGCTTCCTCTGCGTGGACCTCTTCGGGTTTTGCCCCCGAGCGCTCGCAGTAAGCTGCGATGGCTTTTTGGTACAGCGGTGTATCGATTGTGCCGGGGCAAACTAGATTGGAGCGAATCCCATGCGATGCGTAATCGAGAGCAGTTGTTTTCGCCAGCGAAGCCAAAGCATGCTTGCTGAGGTTATAGGCGCAGGAGTTTGGCTTAGCAATGGAAGATTGGTCCGAGCCGATATAGATGATCACCCCCCGGCCAGCGGCTTTCATATGCGGAATCACTGCTTGTGTCAGCGAAAAGGCGCCTTTGACGTTGAGTTCGAACAGACTCATAAAGGCCTCTTCGGAGGTGTTTTCAATGTTCGCAGAGAGGTGTCTGCCAGCATTTGAGACCATCAGATCAATGGAGCCCCGTGTGGCAACCTGAGCCACCGCATCGAGGACCGCTTTATGGTCGCGCATATCGCAGATAAGCGTTTCACCCACCTCCCCCTGCTGTAGATCGAGGTTGAATACGCGGTAGCCCAATGCGTCGAAATAGCGAGCGATAGCTAAACCGATGCCGGACGAGGCTCCACTTATGATCAGTGCTTTACTCACAGTTATTCCTTAACATGGGCAACCCAGTAACCTTTTGTCATGCTCAAGCTCTCTGCTGGACGGATTATTCGTGTGGCGTAACTGCAGTGTATGCAATTCGCTGTTGGCAGACTAGCGTGTGTTAATTGGAGTTTGAAAGTGGATTCAGATCTTTTGGTTGTTAAGTGCAGTTACCAGCGCCATGGCGAGCGGATACTAGAAATCTTTAACCACGCGATACTCACCTCGACTGCCCTTTATGACTACGCACCTCGCGATCTCCAACAGATAGAGGCTTGGTTTAGCAACAAATCAATTGGTCGCTGGCCAATTCTAGGCCTTGAGTCGAGCAACGGTGAACTCTGTGCTTTCGGTAGTTTTGGACCCTTTCGCAATTTCCCAGCCTACAAATATACGGTTGAGCACTCGGTTTATGTGGCCGAAGAGTTCCGTGGACAGGGACTGGGACGAACGATTCTGCAGCTCTTAATCGATCGAGCACAGCAGGACAACTACCACGCGCTTATCGGCGCGATTGATGCCAATAATAGTGTAAGCTGTGGGCTTCACGAAAAGCTGGGGTTCGAACTCGTTGGAACCTTGCCTCAAGTCGGCTTTAAATTTGGCGAGTGGCTGGATTTAGCGCTCTATCAGCTGACACTCAAAACTCCGCATAAGCCGGTTGATGGGTAGTTGATTTTTAGATCGTGCAGAGTAGGCTTTCTTCAGCCAATTAAATACTTTTGGAATCTAACATGCCGATTAAGTTGCTCGCTCTCGCTTCATTACCGTTTGTTCTCACTGGTTGTTTCGGAAGTTCTGCACAGCCACCTCAGGGCGATTGGATAGAGAAGCGTGTCTCCGGTGAGCGGCTGACTTATATCCATGCGACCCAGTCTCCCAAGGACAACAGCGTTTACCTAGATGCGCTCAATCACTGTACTGTTCGTGATAAAAGATTAACGCCACAAACAAAACGGAAAGGCGCCGATGGAAACTACACTTCTAAGTTTGTTTGTCAGTGAATTTTTGGAGCGCGAGCAGACACGCTTAAAAAATTAGCACTAACGTTGCCACATAATTTGTACTAAACTGGTTTGGCCATATAAATATATGGACCCAAATCAGGGGCAAGTCAGGTGTACTACAGCTTTACCTTGTTTGTCGCCACCGACACCCATGTCGTGTTGGCGGACAGTAACTATCTCTACTCTCAGCCCGTTATGGAGTTGGTAAACTCCGTATTGTCTCGTTTAAATAAGCATTTGAATGGGCTGGGTGCACGTCGCGTGTTCGTGCGCGATAACCAGGGTAGATTTCAAGAACTCAAGCATGATCACGGATCGTTTTTAAGCGCTCGTGCTGTGTCCAAAGCACAGCAATACCACTTCGGTCAGATGATAGAGGAACATGCGATTTTTGATGCCCAGCTCATTACGAATTTGCCGAACGACGCCTAAGGTCTATCGCTAGCTCTGAGTAAACCCCAATTCATTTACTAGTATCGACCAGTCATGTTTAAGAGCGGTGAACTCCAAATTAGTACCGCTGAAGTGCATCACCGCTTTGTAAATCGTCTCTTGGATGTTTTTACCAAGAATAACGCCTCGTGCCCCCAGGGCGTCGATCGATGATTTGCGTGTAGCCCACTGCTACTGTTCGCCTTGCACCACATCATTGAGAAGGTGCCTCGATCGTATACCGTTATCCTCTCCGCTATCTGTCTGATGCCTCAGCTCGGTATTGCGCGACAAGCGCAAATGCCTTCTGAAGAAACAAAAAAGCCACCGTTGTTGAAAGCGTGGTCTTGTTGAGGAAGGTTACTGACGAGTTGGTGGCGGGTTAGACTCGCACATCCCTGTGCTCGCCCCTTCGGTGCAACGCTAGCGCGTTGTCCAAAATTGCTCCGGGCAATTTTGTCGAACCCGCTTCGCGGGTTCTCAAGTCCGGCTACCGATACAAACAAAAAAGCCACCCGTAGGGTGGCCTTTTTGTTTGTATATGGTGGAGGTGGCGTCCATCGAAATACTATA
>Ga0209653_1002718_pt1 | contig 12649 bp, 16 predicted proteins | sample SaaInl6LU_22_DNA_FD_184644 | JGI IMG/M metagenome (GOLD analysis project Ga0209653, IMG submission 184644) | Marine microbial communities from expanding oxygen minimum zones in the Saanich Inlet - ESP_116LU_22_DNA (SPAdes) (version 2) | ecosystem: Environmental > Aquatic > Marine > Intertidal... | reverse complement strand
CTTCAAACAGCGCCGCTGTCTTGCCGCGCACAACCTGAAGATAGGTGTCTTCGGTGGTCTCGATATCCATCGCGGCGCTCATTTGCAGCACCTCGCCCTCGGCGATCACCGCAGATGCATTTGACAGAATATCCAAAACGATGAGCGAGCCCGTCTCGACCATCAACTGGAAGGACCGCGCGAACAGATAATCCCCGACCAGAACGCTGGATTTATTATCCCACAGCAGATTGGCCGTGGGGCGCCCACGGCGCTGCGCGCTTTCATCCACAACGTCATCATGGAGCAGCGTGGCGGTGTGAATGAACTCGACCGTTGCGGCAAGCTTGAGATGCGCGTCCCCCTCATAGCCACAGAGCCGCGCGGCGGCCAAGGTCATCATCGGGCGGATGCGCTTGCCACCCGCCTCGACCAGATGCGCGGTCACTTCGGGGATACGGGGGGCGTGTTTCGAGGCCATCCGCTCGCGGATCAGGCGGTTCACGGCATCGAGATCTTCGGCCAGATAATCGCGGAGGCGTTCATGCGGCTTGGCAACAATGTGATCCAGGCTCATGCCCATTCCTTCTTGGCTATCTCGACAAGCGCGAGCACTGCACCTACATCCTGTATTATGCAAGAAATCCTACGCAGCAATGACCCAACGATCATAGCCTTTGCACAGGCACTCCTGTCGGGTGAAGGTATAGAGATTTTCGAATTGGACGTCCATATGAGCGCGTTGGAAGGTTCGGTTGGCATATTGCCGCGCCGGATCATGGTACGCCGTGAGGATGCGTTTCAAGCCCGCGCCGTGTTGCGCGATAACGAGCTTCCGGTTTCGGAGTGAGCGGTTTTGACGAAGATGCGCTGACGCGGGATGAGTTCCTTGGTGGACGGCTGCAAATCTGGCAACCCAAGCGCGGCTACCGTGCGGCAACTGACCCCGTCTTTCTGGCGGCCTCCTGCCCCGCAAAACAGGGCGAGCGGGTTCTTGAATTGGGCTGCGGTGCGGGTGTCGCAAGTCTGTGCCTGCATTCACGAGTTGCGGGTCTGGATTTTGTCGGTGTCGAACGGCAAGCCGCCTATGCCGATCTTGCGCAGCGCAACGCCCACGCGGCCAATGCCGCTTTTGAGGTGGTTGAGGCGGATTTGACCGCCCTGCCTTCCGACCTGCGCCAGCAAAGCTTTGATCACGTCATCGCTAACCCGCCCTATTACCGCGCGGGTGGCGGCACGAAAGCGGGGGATGCGGGGCGTGAGCAAGCGCTTCGCGAGGACACACCGCTGGCCGATTGGATTGCGACGGGAAAGGCACGGCTCAAATCGGGCGGCTGGCTCACGCTGATCCATCAAGCCGACCGTTTGCCCGACCTTTTGACGCTGCTTCAGGATGGGTTTGGTGCGATCAGCGCTCTGCCGCTGACCCCGCGTGACGGGCGGGAGGCGACACGGGTTATTCTTCGTGCGCGCAAATCAGCCAAGGCCCCCTTTGCGCTTCTGGCCCCTTTTGTTGTCCATAAAGGCGCTCAGCATATCGCGGATGGTGATGATTATTCCGATGCTGCCAAAGGCATCCTTCGGGATGGGGAAGCGCTAAATTAATTCGCAAATGGGGGCGCCTATTTACCTTTCTTAAGAAGAAAGTGACGAATTTATCGAATGAACAGATGACAAAAAAGGAAAGCTGTGGTCCCCTTGTTACACGACCGTCACATTTGAGAGGAGGATTTACATGTCTATTGGTGCCCATCTTCAGGAACTCAAGAAGAAGCATGATACCCTTTCCAAACGAGTTGAAGACGCGCAACGAAGTCCCGGCATTGATGATTTGAAAATCAGAGAGCTTAAAAAACAAAAGCTTCGCCTAAAGGAAGAGATCGGCCGCGTCGCGAATTGATCCACCTTAAAGACGAAACCCCCGGCCCAAGACCGGGGGTTTTTTAGTTTTATACGGGTCGCTCAGCCGCTCAGACGAAGAATTGACCGCCATTGGCCGAGATCGTGGAACCGTTGATAAAGCCCGAATCCTCGGAGGCCAGAAACGCCACGCAGCGCGCGATTTCTTCTGGTTCCCCGAGACGACCGGCAGGGATCATGCCGATAATGGATTCGCGTACTTTTTCGGGCACGGCCATCACCATCTCGGTCGCGATATAGCCTGGGCAGATCGCATTGGCCGTGATGTTGAACCGTGCGCCTTCTTGGGCCAGCGATTTCACAATGCCCAAATCGCCGGCCTTGGTTGCCGCGTAGTTTACCTGCGCAAACTGGCCCTTTTGTCCATTGATTGACGAAATCACGATGACGCGCCCGAATTTCCGTTCCCGCATGCCGGGCCAGATCGGATGGACCGTGTTGAACACGCCCGTAAGGTTGGTGTCCACGACCTCGTTCCATTGATCAGGTGTCATCTTGTGGAAAGGCGCATCCCGCGTGATGCCTGCATTGGCAACGACCACGTCAATCGGGCCCAGATCAGCCTCGACCTGAGCGATGCCAGCGGCACTCGCCTCATAGTCAGCGACATTCCATTTATAGGTTTTAATGCCGGTGTTTTTGGTGAACTCGGCGGCTTTTTCGTCATTTCCCGCATAGGTGGCGGCGACGTCATAGCCTTCTGCCTTCAGGGCTTTGGAAATGGCCTCCCCAATGCCACGGCTTCCTCCCGTGACCAGTGCAACTTTTGCCATTTTCTCCTCCTAACTGGCTTTGTCTATAATCTTATTACCGTTATGATGGTTATTGAGCAATATTGTTTCAGCTAAGTTTTTGACGATTTTGAATAAAAAAGGGCGCCCAAAAGCGCCCTTGATTGACCTAAAGCGTAACTGTCAGGGCCTTTCCAGACACATGGCAACACCCATGCCGCCGCCGATGCAAAGGGTTGCAAGGCCCTTCTTGGCGTCGCGTCGTTTCATCTCGAACAACAAGGTGTTCAAGACGCGGCAGCCAGAGGCGCCAATCGGGTGGCCAATGGCGATTGCGCCGCCATTTACATTCACGATCGAAGGATCCCAGCCCATGTCCTTATTGACCGCGCAGGCCTGCGCGGCGAAGGCTTCATTGGCTTCCACGAGGTCAAGATCACCTGCGGCCCAACCTGCCTTATCCAGCGCCTTGCGCGATGCATAGATTGGACCGACGCCCATGATCGACGGGTCGAGACCTGCGGTGGCGTAGGACGCGATCCGCGCAAGAGGCTCAAGCCCGCGCTTTTCGGCCTCATCCGCGCTCATCAGCAGGACAGCGGCGGCACCGTCATTGAGGCCCGAGGCATTGGCGGCCGTCACGGTGCCGTCCTTGGTGAAGGCAGGGCGCAGTTTGGCCATGGCATCCATGGTTGCGCCATGGCGGATATATTCATCCGCATCGACGGTGATATCGCCCTTGCGGTTGGCGATGGTGACGGGTGTGATCTCATCTGCGAATTTACCAGCCTTTTGCGCGGCCTCGGCCTTGTTCTGCGAGGCGACGGCGAATTCATCCTGCATATCGCGGCTGATCTGCCATTGCTCGGCAACATTCTCGGCGGTCTGGCCCATATGGTAGCCATTGAAGGCATCCCAAAGGCCATCGCGGATCATGGTGTCGATATATTTCATATCCCCCATTTTCTGGCCCTGACGAAGCGGGGCGGCATGGGGGCTCATCGACATGTTTTCCTGACCGCCTGCGGCCACGATAGATGCATCCCCCAGCATGATGTGCTGCGCACCAAGTGCGACTGCGCGCAGGCCTGAGCCACAGACCTGATTGATGCTCCAAGCGGCGGCTTCTTGCGGAAGGCCTGCATTGATATGGGCTTGGCGTGCGGGGTTCTGGCCTTGAGCTGCGGTAAGAACCTGCCCCAAGATCGTCTCTGATACATCCGCCTTGTCGATGCCCGCACGCTCGACAATCGCCTCGAGCACGACGCGGCCCAATTCATGGGCAGGGGTATTGGCGTAGGAGCCCAGAAAACTGCCAACGGCGGTTCTTGCGGCTGAAACGATAACAATATTGGTCATTGTGAAGGTCCTTTCCAGAAAAGGCATTGCCTATAGTCGGCGAGCTGACGGCATCGCCTTTGCCGATAATTGATAGAGACGACTCTGGATCAAAACAACAGCGTATCTGGAGGAAAAGGCCCTTCTATCGTTATAGTCAGGCAGGCATCTAAGCCGATCTTTTCTGTTTTTGCTGCGTCGCTTTCCAAGGGGGCGCAAGCGATGGCACCCCAAAGAAATAGCCTTGCAGGCAATCGACACCTGCATTGACCAGCCATTGCGCTTCGGCCTGCGTTTCAACGGCTTCGGACACGGCGAGCATGTCAAAATGCCGCGCAATCGAAAGCAAAGCCTCGGTCAGAACCTGATTATCCGCATCAACATGAACATTGCGGGTGAACTGCCCGTCGATTTTCAGAATGTCGAAGCTGAAATCCTTGAGATAGCGAAACGCGGTGTAGCCTGCGCCGAAATCATCCAAGGCGAAGGTGATGCCCTTGCTTTGAAGATCGGCCATGAAGGCCACGACGATCTCGGGCATCAGCATCGCGCTCGACTCGGTGATCTCGAGGATCAGGCGTTCGACCACATCGGGATGGGCGCGCAGGAATTTCCCGAGGATGTTTTTCCATTTCGGATAACCGATGGAACGGGCCGACATATTGATCGCCAAGCGCAGATCGGGGTTGGCCCTAAGCGTGCGAAGCCCAAGCGTCAGGGCCGCGCAATCAAGCTGCCGCCCGAGATCACTTTCCTCAACCGCGCCCATGAAATCCCGCGCAGGAATAACACGCCCGCTTTCATCGAAGACGCGGATCAACCCCTCGTAATAGGCGGTTGTCTGCCCGCCCGTGGCAGATTGCACAATCGGCTGAAAGGCGAGGCCCACATCCTTCCGCGCCAATGCCGTGCGGACCATATCGGGCGCGGTTTGCCGCTGCGTTTCCATCGCAGCTTCAAACGGGCTGGCAAGATCAGGATCGGCGGCGGCATTCTTGATGGTCTGCATAGGTCACCCCAGAAAATGAACTTGTCCATTTGTCCGCAGCGGAGTTAAGACTGAATGAAGATTCACATTTTGTTCTAATTTTAGGAAAGCCATCAAAATGCTGGAGAATGACGGTCGCTGCACCTGGCCTGGAACTGATCCGATTTATGTCGCCTATCACGACACGGAATGGGGCGTTCCCGAATATGACAGCCGCGCCCTTTGGGAGAAGCTGATCCTTGATGGGTTTCAGGCAGGGCTAAGCTGGATCACCATCCTCAAGAAGCGCGATAATTTCCGCGCGGCTTTCGAAGGGTTCAACCCCGAGGTGATCGCCAATTGGGGCGAGGCCGAGGTTGCCCGCCTTGTGCAGGATGAGGGGATCATCCGTCACCGTGGCAAGATCGAAGCCACGATCAAGAATGCGCGGGCATGGTGCGAGATCGAGGCGAAGGAGGGCTTTGACCAGTTCCTATGGCGCTATGTGGATGGCGTGCCACTTCAGAATAAATTCAAAACCATGGCCGAGGTGCCGCCCTCAACACCGCTTTCTGAGCGGGTGTCGAAGGACCTCAAAAAGGCGGGGTTCGGCTTTTGCGGGCCGACCATTGTCTATGCCTTCATGGAGGCAACAGGGCTGGTCAATGACCACCTGACCACATGCCCCGCACATGCACGGGTCGCGGCAATGGCACGGCGTTAACCCTCCGCGAGCAGCGCGTCGAACAAGGCCATCGCTTCTGGGCCCGACCAATGCGCATCGCCGCGCAGCCGCGCGATCTCTTGGCCTTCGGGGTTCAGGATCACGGTGATGGGCAGGCCGAACACACCCATTTCGCGCGCGATCTGTTGGTTGAGGTCACGATACATCGGCAATTCGGTGATATCCTCTTCTTCAAAGAAGCGGCGGATGGCCTGTGGCGGGTTGCGCCCCGTGGCCAAGGTCACGACCGAGAATGTCTCGCTACCCAAAGCCTGCTGCAATTCATTGAGCGAGGGCATTTCCTCGCGGCAGGGCGCGCACCAAGTGGCCCAGAAATTCAGCACAACATATTGGCCCGCGTAATCGGCAAGGCTGTGCTCGACATCATCCATGTCGACAAATGGCGTCGCAGAGGCCGCTACAGGTTCAGGATGGACCACAAGCCCGCGCATATCGCCCTCAAGGGGAATATTTCCCAGCTCTTGGGCCAGCGCAGCATTTGCACCCAAGGTCAGGGCAATGTAGAGCATCGCAACACGCAGGCTATGGCTCATTTGGTATTTCCTCCAACAGGTGCAGGACATGACGGACAAAACTTCGAACGCAATGTGGGGCGGACGCTTCGCTGACGGGCCGGATGCGATCATGGAAGCAATTAATGCGTCCATCGGTTTCGACAAGCGGCTGGCTGGCCAAGATATCGAAGGCTCCCGTGCCCATGCGGCGATGTTGGCTGCCCAAGGCATCATTACCGATAAGGATGCCGAAGCGATTAGGGAAGGCCTTCTCACGGTCTTGTCAGAGATCGAGGCGGGAAATTTCGAATTCTCCACTGCTCTGGAAGACATTCACATGAATGTAGAGGCGCGGTTGAAAGAAATCGTGGGCGAGCCTGCGGGGCGTTTGCACACTGCACGCAGCCGCAATGATCAGGTCGCGACCGATTTCCGCCTTTGGGTCAGGGACCAGACCGATGCCGCGATCTCAGCGCTTGAAGCGCTGATGAAGGCACTGCTTGGTCAGGCCGAGGCTGGCGCTGACTGGGTTATGCCGGGGTTCACGCATTTGCAGACAGCGCAGCCCGTGACATGGGGCCATCACATGATGGCCTATGTCGAGATGTTCGCGCGCGATCGCTCCCGCTTTGCGGATGCGCGCAAACGCATGAACGAATCTCCCCTTGGTGCGGCGGCCTTGGCAGGCACTTCTTTCCCGATTGATCGGCATATGACAGCGGCTGCTTTGGGGTTTGACCGCCCCTGCGCCAATTCCCTTGATGCCGTATCGGACCGTGATTTCGCCTTGGAATACCTTGCAGCCGCCACGATCTGCGCGATGCATCTGTCGCGCTTTGCCGAGGAACTGGTGATCTGGTCTTCCGCGCAATTCCGTTTTGTGAACCTGTCTGACCGTTTCTCGACAGGCTCCTCAATCATGCCGCAAAAGAAAAACCCCGATGCGGCCGAATTGATCCGCGCCAAGATCGGGCGAATCATGGGTGCAAATGTGGGTCTTTTGACCGTGATGAAGGGCCTGCCCTTGGCCTATTCCAAGGATATGCAGGAAGATAAGGAACAGGTCTTTGATGCCGCTGACAACCTGATGCTGGCCTTGGCCGCGATGGAAGGCATGGTGCGCGACATGACGGCCAATGGCCCCGCGCTCGAAGCCGCCGCCGCGTCGGGCTTTTCAACCGCCACCGATCTGGCCGATTGGCTGGTGCGCGAACTTGGCCTGCCCTTCCGTGATGCACATCACGTGACAGGGGCCTTGGTCAAACTGGCCGAGGATCAGGGCTGTGACCTGCCTGACCTAACGCTGGATCAGATGACATCGGTTCATGACGGGATCACCAAGGCTGTGTATGATGTTTTGGGGGTCCATAATTCGGTCGCCTCGCGGATGTCATATGGCGGCACCGCTCCCGCCCAAGTGCATGTCCAGATTGCCCGTTGGAAGGAAGAATTGAAATGATCCGAATTATCGTGGCGCTTTCCTTTGGCCTGTTACTGGCCGCTTGCGGGGCCGATGGCGACCCGATCACGCCAGTCTCTAGCGCGGATCATAGCCAATCCACCCCGATCATGGTGGAAACGGGCCTTATCCGCCTAGGCTGATTTACCTTCGCTTAGGCCGATAACCCCCGTTGAATCTACGTGATGATGGCCCTAACGTCATGCGCTATAGATAGAACCACAATTGCCCATTTAGCCGAGTTCTCCATGGAAAAAATACCGATGACGCCCAAGGGCTACCAAATCCTTGATGCGGAGCTGAAAAATCTGAAATCGGTCGAACGGCCCGCGATCATCAGAGCGATTGCCGAAGCGCGCGAGCATGGCGATTTGTCGGAAAACGCGGAATACCACTCGGCCCGTGAAAAGCAGTCTTTCATCGAGGGCCGCGTCAAGGAGCTTGAGGGGACGCTGAGCCTTGCACAGGTCATCGACCCGAAAACGCTCTCGGGTGCGATCAAGTTCGGGGCAACGGTGGTGCTTGTCGATGAGGACACCGATGAGGAAAAAACCTATCAGATCGTAGGCGAGCCCGAAGCTGATCTGGAGAACGGCCTGTTGAATATGAAATCGCCCCTTGCCCGCGCTTTGATCGGCAAGGAAGAAGGCGACAGTATCGAGGTCAAAACACCCGGTGGAAGCCGCGACTACGAAGTCGTTAAAGTGTCGTATATCTAATGCCTGATCCAAGCCTGCCCCCGCGATCCATATCCGCGAGTGAGCCCAAAACGCCGGGCGTGGCAGAGCTTGGCATCCACCCTTCCCCAAAGAGCCGCAGTGGCATTTCAAGCGGCGAGATTGTCGCGCTCGTATTGACGCTCGCGTGGTTGGTTGCGATCGGCTTTTTGTTCTTTGGCCCCTCGGAAATGGCAGGTGGCGATCAAAATACTTTGAACGCGGTGATCACGTTGGTCGCCGTCATCATGCCCATTGCTTTGATCTGGGTTGTGGCCTCCGCTGCGCGTTCGGCTCGGGTCATGCGCGAAGAGGTGATGCATATCCAAAGCTCGATCGATGGCTTGCGGGCCAGCCATTTCGAGAGGCATCAGCATGACGAGGCCGACCTTCGCCCTGCCGTTGTGAAAAAGCTTGAAGAGATTGCCGAGGCGCAACGCAGGACGCAGTCACAGCTTGCCGTATTCACCTCGCTGCGAAACGTCAAATCCCCCGAGGAGCGCGCCGCCGTTGTCGTTCCCGAGCCAGACAGCGACAATCCGCAAACCAGCTTGGGCTTGGGGACGCGGGCCGAGGAATTGAAGGAACCGATCTCGGTTGCCGATTTCATCAAGGCGCTGGATTTCCCTGAAAACGAACACGACAAGGAAGGCTTCCGCACCCTTCGCCGTGCATTGGAAGACCCCGCGACACGGCTTCTTGTGCGCGCAAGCCAAGATGTGCTGACCCTGCTCAGCCAAGATGGCATCTATGTTGATGACCTCAATCCTGATCGTGCCCGCCCCGAGACCTGGCGCCAGTTCGCTGCGGGTGAACGCGGGCGCAGTATGGCAGCCCTTGGCGGTGTGCGAGACCGTTCATCGCTTGCGCTTTCGGCGGGGCGCATGAAGCAGGACATGGTATTCAAGGATGCAGTGCATCACTTCTTGCGCCAGTTCGACAAGACCTTCGTGGAGTTCGAGAAAAACGCCTCGGATGAAGAAATCGTGCGGCTGACCGATACGCGCACGGCCCGCGCCTTCATGTTGCTTGGCCGCGTGACGGGTGCATTCGATTAACGCCACGCGTTTGGGCCAGTTTCACCTTTCAAGATAGGTGTGCGCTAGGGCGAGGTCTTCGGGCGTGTTGATGTTGAAAAACGGGTCAGGCCTGCCTGTCGGAAATTCAACCAGATCCACGCCATGCAATTCGGCCCAAGCCGAGACCTTGCGCGTGCCCTCCGCTAGGGCCGTCTCAAGATCATCATGCAGATGCGTAGGCCAAAGACTGGCCGTTGGATGCCGCCAGAGCCGCCCTGCGGTATCACGGGTCGCGGCCATGACACTCTTCATGCTTTGGCCCTGCTGCGCCTGCCCTAGGCGCGCCATGAGGTCGGCGGGCAAAAAGGGCGTATCCCATGCAACGGTTGCAACCTGTTTGAACCCAAGCGCACGGGCCCATTTCATGGCGGCCAAGATACCCGCCAAAGGCCCGCGCCCAAGGGGGGGCGCATCGGGGATGATCGGAAGGTCAAAAGCGTTAAACAGCGCAGGGTCGGTATTGGAGTTCAAAGCCAAAACCCCCGCTTGCGGCGCGACCCTTTCAACCACATGAGCCAGCACGGGTTTATCGCCCAAAAGCTCAAGACCTTTGGGGTTTCCGCCCATGCGACGTGCGGCCCCTCCAGCCAGTATCATGCAGGCAAGACCCGTCATTTTGCTTGGTCATTTCCAGTGTTGGTCATGGGATATGTCAGGCTCCGATTGCATCCCCAGTCTCGGACAGATAACTGATCCTTGTCCACAAAAGCTTTGAGGCTTGTGATGCAATCCATCAATTCCAAAAATCCCTATTTTCAGGGTGTTATTGCGGGTCTGCCCTTCTTGCTGGTTGTCGCGCCGTTTGGCCTGCTTTTTGGGGTCGTTGCGACCGAGGCGGGCCTTCCCCTATCGCAGGTCATGGGGTTTTCTGTCTTGGTGATTGCGGGGGCCTCCCAATTCACGGCGCTGCAATTGATGACCGAGAATGCGCCGATTGTGGTCATCCTTGTCTCGGCCTTGGCAGTGAATTTGCGCATGGCGATGTATTCGGCATCTTTTGCGCCGCATCTTGGCCCCGCCCCTGTGTGGCAGCGCGCCCTGATTGCCTATTTCAATGTTGATCAGACCTATGCCCTCTCGATCCAGAAATTCGAAGACCAACCCAAAGCACCTGTGCGCTGGAAGGTGCTGTATTTCTTTGGAGCCGCGACGCCGATTTGCCCGTTTTGGTATCTGGCGACATGGGCAGGTGCTGTCTTGGGAAGCACTATTCCCCCTGAATTTGCACTGGATTTCGCGGTGCCGATTACCTTTCTTGCCCTTGTCGCCCCTGCCTTGCGCACGGTTGCGCATTTGGCCGCCGCGCTGACGGCGGTTGTTTTGTCGATCCTGCTGGCATGGATGCCCTATAACCTGTGGCTGCTGATTGCCGCAGGGGCCGCGATGATGGTCGGGGCCGAGATCGAGCGGCGGATGACCCTGTCAAAAGGAGAGCGGGTATGAATTATTCCGATCCGCAAATCTGGCTGATCATCGCGATCTTGGGGCTGGGAACCTTCCTTATCCGTTTTTCCTTTCTTGGCCTGTTGGGCGATCGTGAGCTGCCTGAATGGGCCTTACGGCATTTGCGCTATACGCCTGTTGCCGTTCTGCCTGCGATCATCACGCCCTTGGTTCTTTGGCCAGAGGCGACAGGGGGCGAACTGGACCCCGCACGCCTGAGCGCCGCGGCGGTTGCCTTGGCCATGGGCTACCTGACCAAAAACGCCTTGGCCGCAATTGGCACAGGCATGGGCACGCTCTACGGGCTGGCCTTTCTGCTTGGCTAGATCGGTAAGGCGGTGGTCTTGGACACGGTCTTGAGCGCAAAGCTTGATTGCATCTTCAACACACCCGGAAGCCGCGCGAGGGATTGGCGGTGGATACGCGCGAATTCCTCGGCGTCGCGGGCCACGACCTTCAGAAGGTAATCCGCCGATCCCGCCATCAGATGGCATTCAAGCACATCTGGCACCTTGGCAACGGCTTTCTCAAAGGCATCAAGCAATTCATCGGCTTGCCCGCTGAGGCTGATCTCGACAAAAACGGTGGTGGCCCGCGCAACCGATCGCGCATTCAGAAGGGCCACGTAATCCCCGATGATCCCCGTCTGCTCAAGCCGCTGCACCCGTCTGTGACAGGCCGATGGTGACAGGTTCACTTGCTCGGACAGCTCGGAATGGGTGATGCGGCCATTCTTTTGCAAAACCCTGAGTATGCGCAGATCAATATCGTCCAGATCATTCATATTGAAAGTTTCTCCCGTCATTTGCCAAATATTGCGAAGATTTTTGCGTCATTGGCAAGGGGAGACGGCATGCCATCATTTGAGAGGTCCGGAACGAAAAACGGCCCGCCATATTCTGGCGGGCCGCTTCTGTCATAGTTTGAAAGCTCAGCCCTTTTTCAGGCCGTCACGGATTTCCATAAGAATGTCCAGCTCGGTAGGTCCTGCAGGAGCTTCTTCTGCCGCTGCTTCTTCCTCTTTCGCGGCTTGTTCTTTGACGCGGTTTACGCTTCTGACCAGCATGAAGACGACAAAGGCGATGATCAGGAAGTTGATGATTGCCATGATGAAGTTACCAATTGCAAAGGCTGCGGCGCCTGCTTCGGTTGCTTCGGCCAAAGTTCCGTATTCGCTGCCATCAAGTGTGTAGAACCAATTGGTGAAGTCTACGCCACCCATGAACAACGAGATGATCGGATTGATCAGATCGCCCACAAGCGAGGTCACAATCGCTGTAAAGGCCGCGCCGATGATGATGCCCACGGCCATGTCCATGACATTGCCCTTGGCGATAAAGTCCTTGAATTCAGAAAGCATTAGGTCGTCCCTTTTCCAGTATTTGATACGCTCGCATGTCTTGCGATACGCATGCCCCCAACTTTGGCACAGCGTGACCATGCCCGAAAATCGAACTTTTGTGAATCATTATTAAGGTTTGTGGGCCACCCGTTCAGGCGGGCAATTCGCCTGTCAGAACATAGCGCAGGATCTGGACGACTTGGGCAGGCTCTTCGGCCACGGCAAGGGCTGCGGCATGGACCTCTTTCAAGGCATGCTGGTGCTCAGGCAGGTTCAACACGATGATCGATTTGCCAAGCGCTGCGGCGACACCCGCATCAAAGGCCGCGTTCCATTGGCGATATTTTTCGCCAAAGCGCACCACGACGATATCGGCTTCCTCGATGCCCTTGCGGGTGCGGATCGCATTAACCTTCGCGCCTTTATGATCATGCCA
>Ga0209653_1002716_pt1 | contig 12653 bp, 10 predicted proteins | sample SaaInl6LU_22_DNA_FD_184644 | JGI IMG/M metagenome (GOLD analysis project Ga0209653, IMG submission 184644) | Marine microbial communities from expanding oxygen minimum zones in the Saanich Inlet - ESP_116LU_22_DNA (SPAdes) (version 2) | ecosystem: Environmental > Aquatic > Marine > Intertidal... | reverse complement strand
TTTAGGCCACGCAAGCGCGTCGATCGGAAGTAGGTGATCTGACGATTATTTTATTAATATTAGCTAGTTAGCTTATGCAAACTAGTCACAGAGGTTTGACCAGACAATGGCAACGATTAACCAGTTAGTACGTAAGGGTCGCAAAAGCAAAGTATCGAAAAGCGACGTGCCTGCCCTCCAGGGTTCACCCCAGAAGCGCGGTGTATGTACTCGTGTTTATACAACGACGCCTAAGAAGCCTAACTCGGCTTTGCGTAAGGTTTGTCGTGTGCGTCTGGTTAACGGCTACGAGGTTTCCTCTTATATTGGCGGTGAAGGCCACAACCTTCAAGAGCACTCGGTCGTGCTTATCCGCGGTGGTCGTGTAAAAGACCTTCCGGGTGTGCGCTATCACACCGTGCGCGGTAGCCTCGATACGTCGGGCGTTGCTGATCGTCGCCAGGGCCGTTCTAAGTACGGTGCTAAGCGACCCAAGAGTTAGGTCCAAGTAAGCGAGTTAAAACAAGAAAGCCAGTAAGCAAATATCGAGCGAACTGGCGAGCGAAGTAAAAGGTCTCCCAGATTCTGCAGAGAGCTCACAATGAGGTGAGCGTAGCGCTACCGACTCGTCGAAAGCGCCTTTGTTGCAGGTAGAATTTTGAGCTAGGGCAGTGTCATAGGCCCACCCTCGCATGGCGAGGTAGATCAAAGACAAGCGCAAGGATGCGCGGCTCGTCACAGTTCTGACGAGAGAGAGTAAGGCTAGGTAACTGCGAAATTGCTACGCGGTGAATCCTAGATTTCCCTGAATAAACACTGAGGTCATACGAAAATGCCAAGAAGAAGAGTTGTCGCAAAACGCGAAATACTGCCCGATCCTAAGTTCGGAAACATCATCCTCGCGAAATTTATGAACCACGTGATGGTCGACGGCAAGAAGTCAGTAGCCGAGAAGATCGTCTACGGTGCGCTCGATGTTGTTGCCGCTAAGACTAATGCAGATCCTCTCGAGGTTTTCGAGAAGGCGCTCGAGGCGATCGCGCCGATGGTTGAGGTTAAATCGCGTCGCGTAGGTGGTGCTACCTATCAGGTGCCCGTTGAAGTGCGCGTAGAGCGTCGCAACGCACTCGCGATGCGCTGGCTCGTTGAACACTCGCGCAAGCGCGGTGAGAAGTCGATGGATCTTCGTCTTGCCGGCGAAATTTTCGACGCGTCAGAAGGCCGCGGTAGCGCGGTTCGTAAGCGTGAAGACGTGCACCGTATGGCTGAAGCCAACCGCGCATTCTCGCATTACCGTTTCTAAACAAACACTCCTACTGAGGACATAAGCTGTGGCCAGAAAACACCCATTGAGTCGTTATCGCAATATCGGCATCGTTGCTCACGTTGACGCGGGCAAAACTACGACTACCGAACGCGTTCTGTTTTATACGGGCGTCTCCCACAAGATCGGTGAGGTGCATGATGGCGCCGCGACGATGGACTGGATGGAGCAAGAGCAGGAGCGCGGAATTACTATTACTTCCGCCGCGACTACTTGTTTCTGGAGCGGCATGGACAAGCAGTACGACGAGCATCGAATTAACATCATCGATACTCCCGGACACGTTGACTTCACAATCGAAGTAGAGCGCTCGCTGCGTGTACTCGATGGCGCTGTCGTCGTGCTGTGTGGTTCTTCAGGTGTGCAGCCGCAGACTGAAACCGTTTGGCGCCAAGCCAACCGCTACGAAGTTCCACGTATGATCTTCGTTAACAAGATGGACCGCGCAGGTGCGGATTTCCTGAAGGTGGTTGGGCAGGTTAAAGATCGTCTCGGTGCTAACCCCGTTCCTATGCAGCTCGCCATCGGCGCTGAGGACGAGTTTAAGGGCGTCATCGACCTCGTAAAGATGAAGACGATTCGCTGGAGCGAAGACGATCAGGGTACTTCTTTCACTTACGAAGACATTCCTGCGGACATGGAAGCCGAAGCAGCAAAATGGCGTGAGTGGCTCGTCGAGAGCGCCGCTGAAGCAAATGAAGAGTTGATGGATCTTTACTTGGAAGAGGGCGAGCTAAGTGAAGAGCAGATCATGAATGGCATTCGTATTCGCACTCTCGCGAGCGAAATTGTTCCTACTTTCTGCGGCTCCGCTTTCAAGAACAAAGGTGTGCAAGCGGTTCTCGACGCGGTCGTTGACTACATGCCTGCGCCTACCGAAGTTAAGGCTATCGAGGGAACGCTCGAAGACGGCACAGTGGTTAACTGCGAAGTTGAAGACAAAGCCCCGTTCGCGGCGCTTGCCTTCAAAATTGCAACAGACCCCTTCGTTGGTACCTTGACGTTCTTCCGCGTTTACTCCGGTCAGCTGAATTCAGGTGACTCGGTATACAACCCGATCAAGACGAAAAAAGAGCGCGTCGGTCGTATGGTGCAGATGCATGCGAACTCGCGCGAAGAGATCAAAGAAGTGCTTGCGGGCGATATCGCCGCCGCGATTGGTCTGAAAGACGTAACAACCGGTGAGACGCTTTGCGCTCTCGATCGCATCGTTACTCTCGAAAAGATGGAATTTCCAGAGCCGGTTATCTCGGTTGCTGTTGAGCCTAAGTCGAAAGCGGACCAAGAAAAAATGGGTATCGCTTTGGGTAAACTCGCTCAGGAAGACCCGTCTTTCCGCGTAGAGACAGACGAAGAATCTGGTCAGACAATTATCTCGGGCATGGGTGAGCTTCACCTCGACGTTCTCGTCGATCGCATGCGCCGCGAGTTCAGCGTCGAGGCGAACATTGGTAAGCCTCAGGTCGCCTACCGCGAAACAATTCGCAAGACTGTTGAAGTGCAGGGTAAGCACGTTAAGCAGTCTGGTGGTCGCGGTCAGTATGGACACGTTGTAATCCGCCTAGAGCCTCTGGATCCAGATGCAGAATACGAATTTGTGAACGAAATCGTTGGTGGTGTTATTCCTCGCGAATACATCCCTGCGGTGGATAAGGGCGTCCAGGAGCAGATGAAGAATGGCTGTCTCGCTGGCTATCCTTTACTCGCAATGCGTGTGACGTTGTTTGACGGCTCGTTCCACGATGTCGACTCAAGCGAAATGGCGTTTAAGATTGCGGGCTCGCTAGCTCTGAAGAAGGGCGCGCTCGAAGCCGACCCTGCGCTTCTGGAGCCGATCATGAAAGTCGAGGTGGTAACACCGGAAGATTACATGGGCGACGTAATGGGCGACTTAAACCGCCGCCGTGGCATGGTACAAGGCATGAGCGACAGTCCTTCGGGCAAAGTCGTTAACGCTGAAGTGCCTCTGGCAGAGATGTTCGGTTACTCGACCGATCTCCGCTCTGCGACGCAGGGCCGCGCTACCTACACGATGGAATTCGATAAATACGCCATCGTGCCGAGTAACGTAGCTGAAGCGATCATCAAGGCGTAAGCCAGTAACTACAAATTAATTTAGCAAGATGAGGTGATATTGTGGCTAAGGAAAAATTCGAAAGAAGTAAGGTTCACGTAAACGTTGGTACGATCGGACACGTTGACCATGGCAAGACAACATTGACTGCTGCACTGACGAAGGTTTGCGCAGAGACTTACGGTGGCTCGGCGCGTGATTTCTCGCAGATCGACAACGCCCCTGAAGAGAAGGCGCGTGGTATCACGATTTCAACGTCACACGTTGAATACGATTCACCTAACCGTCACTACGCACACGTCGACTGTCCTGGACACGCCGACTACGTGAAGAACATGATCACTGGTGCTGCTCAGATGGACGGCGCTATTCTGGTTTGTTCGGCTGCAGACGGCCCTATGCCCCAGACTCGCGAGCACATCCTGCTGTCGCGTCAGGTTGGCGTTCCTTACATTGTCGTGTTCATGAACAAGGCAGACATGGTTGACGACGAAGAGCTGCTTGAGCTCGTCGAGATGGAGATCCGTGAGCTCCTCGACCAGTACGACTTCCCAGGCGACGACACGCCAATCGTTATCGGTTCTGCACTGAAGGCGCTCGAGGGCGACACATCAGACATCGGCGTTGCGTCTGTGCTGAAGCTTGTCGAAACGCTCGACAGCTATATTCCAGAGCCTGTGCGTGACGTTGACCAAGCCTTCCTCATGCCAATCGAGGACGTGTTCTCAATTTCAGGTCGCGGTACTGTTGTGACTGGTCGTATTGAGCGCGGCATTGTGAACGTTGGCGACGAAATCGAGATTGTAGGTATCCGCGATACAACGACGACTGTTTGTACGGGCGTTGAGATGTTCCGCAAGCTGCTTGACGAAGGTCGTGCTGGCGAGAACGTGGGTGTCTTGCTGCGTGGTACTAAGCGTGAAGACGTTGAGCGTGGTCAGGTTCTTTCAAAGAAGGGCACGATCAAGCCACACACAAAATTTGAGGCTGAGGTGTACATCCTGTCGAAGGACGAGGGTGGTCGTCACACGCCATTCTTCAAAGGCTATCGTCCACAGTTCTATTTCCGTACTACAGACGTGACAGGTGCTTGTGAGCTACCTGAGGGCGTTGAGATGGTAATGCCTGGTGACAACGTGAAGATGGAAGTGACGTTGATTGCCCCAATCGCGATGGACGAAGGTCTACGTTTTGCGATCCGTGAAGGCGGCCGCACAGTAGGCGCGGGTGTTGTAGCGAAGATATTCGAATAAGCCTTAACCGGTATTTGCTGAGCCGAGACCTCCGCTAGGGTGTCTCGGCTTAGTCGTCTCTATAGAGTTTAGGATAGAGAAAAGAGTTAAGGAAAGAGTTTAGGCCAGTAGCTCAATTGGCAGAGCAGCGGTCTCCAAAACCGCAGGTTGGGGGTTCGATTCCCTCCTGGCCTGCCACATTCATGCTGCGTTAGTTGCAGCGGATGGCGGGATTAACGCATCGGCTTCTTGCTGATGACGGACGAGCTTAGTTGGAGCCGGTGAATTACCGGTCTAGCTCTCCAAAATAAGAGAATAAGCGAGCACTATGTCAGAGAAAATTGAAGGCGCGAGCACAAAGCTAGACAGTCTTAAGTGGCTCGTTGTAGTGGCTATTACCGTCGCTGCGATATACGCAAATTCTTATTTCGCGGCGGAGTCGCTACTAGTCCGAGTGATTGGATTGATTGTCGCTGCAGGTATCGCTGGCTGGATCGCCATCCAAACCGTTCGGGGAAGATCGTTCCTCGAGCTCTGCCTCGAAGCGAGAACCGAGATACGTAAGGTGGTATGGCCAACTCGGCAAGAGACTACTCAGACTACGATTGTAGTGCTGGTTGTTATCTTCATTGTCGCCATCATTCTGTGGCTACTTGACTGGGCGCTCAACAGCGCCGTGTCATCGATAATCGGATAGGGGCAATAATGGCTAAGCGTTGGTATGTAGTTCACGCCTTCTCCGGATACGAGAAGAAAGTGATGCTCTCTCTTAAAGAGCGTATTGCCTTGCAGGGTATGGAAGATCTCTTCGATGAGGTCCTCGTGCCCACCGAGGAAGTCGTAGAAATGCGCGCGGGACAGAAGCGCAAGAGCGAGCGGAAATTCTTCCCAGGTTACGTGTTGGTTCACATGGAACTAAACGATGATACGTGGCATCTGGTTAAGAACACGCCGCGCGTAATGGGCTTTATTGGCGGCACGGCTGATCGCCCCGCGCCCATTACGTCGAAAGAGGCAGACAAGATTCTGCAGCGCATGGAAGCAAGTGAAGACACGCCTGCACACAAAACTGTTTACGAGCCTGGCGAAATGGTGCGCGTGACAGACGGTCCTTTCAACGATTTCACTGGGACTGTAGAAGAAGTTAATTACGAGAAAAATAGGCTGCGCGTTGCGGTACTCATTTTTGGTCGGTCTACACCTGTCGAATTAGAATTCGGGCAGGTAGAGAAGAGCTAGTCTTAGGCTCTGGTCTGGCCTACGCAGTTAGCGAGGGCGGGCCAAAAGATAAGCACGCATTTTTCGGGCGCAAGCGCGAAGTTAGGAGGTCAGAAGATGTCGCCTAGATGTCCCTGACCATTAAAGACGAGCTCTAAGTTGTTTAGAGTACGCAGGGGAGTTAGCAGGGCTTCGTTCGACAAAAGCCCGCGTTAACGTCTGCACCCAAGGAGAGTAACATGGCTAAGAAAGTACTAGCTTACATCAAGCTACAAGTCGGGGCTGGTAAAGCCAACCCTAGTCCACCTGTCGGACCTGCACTAGGTCAGCACGGTGTTAACATTATGGAATTCTGTAAGGCGTTCAATGCTGCGACACAGAGCATGGAAGCGGGCTTACCAATCCCAGTAGTGATCACGGTCTATTCGGATCGTAGCTTCACTTACATCATGAAAACTCCACCTGCCTCGGTTCTTCTGCGAAAGATCGTTGGCATCGCGAAAGGCAGTGGTCGTCCAAACACAGAAAAGGTTGGCACAGTGACCCGTGCTCAGCTCGAAGAAGTGGCGACACAGAAAATGCCTGATTTAACTGCGGCTGACATGGACGCAGCGGTGCGTACATTGGCGGGCAGCGCACGTAGCGCCGGCCTCAACGTCGAGGGAGTTGTGTAACATGGCTAAATTAAGCAAAAAGAAAAAAGCTCTCGCGGCGAAGATCGAGCCAGGCAAAGCGTATTCAGTTGCCGATGCGGTTGCGATTTTAGCGGAATTTGCTACGGGCAAATTTAAAGAGTCGTTAGACGTCTCAGTTAATCTCGGCATCGATGCGCGTAAGTCAGATCAAGCTGTCCGCGGCTCTACTGTCTTACCAGCGGGTACCGGTAAAGAAGTCCGTGTTGCAGTATTCGCCCAGGGCGAAAATGCGGAAAAGGCAAAAGCAGCCGGCGCAGACGTCGTTGGTTTCGACGATCTTGCCGAAAGTATTCAGGCGGGTAATCTCGATTTTGACGTGGTTATTGCCACGCCAGACGCCATGCGCGTTGTTGGTAAGCTCGGTACCGTCCTAGGTCCGCGAGGTTTAATGCCTAACCCTAAGGTCGGCACGGTAACGCCAGACGTCGAGACTGCGGTCAAAAACGCGAAGGGCGGCCAAGTGCGCTATCGTACTGATAAAAACGGCATCATCCATGGCGGAATCGGCAAGGTCGACTTCGATGTTGCGGCTGTAACGGCCAACCTCGAAGCGCTTCTGCAGGACCTCAAAAAGGTCAAGCCAGCCTCAGCCAAGGGTGTCTATATTCGCAAAGTAACGTTGTCATCGACTATGGGCCCCGGCCTTCAGATCGATCACTCGTCGCTCGCAATCTAAAGAATTCGCAGGCTGATGCAGAGCATCAGCCGCAGCGCCGCTGAAGCTAGTCCTGTTCAGCGACAGACTTTGGGGTTTTGTCAGTTCTCTGACAGGGCCGTCAAAGACCGTAGGTGAAGCATGATTCTGCCGATAGGCAGACATCGGCCTCTTAATTTCCTACGCAGATGGTGAAACCCGACTTGAGCTCTAGCCTGCTTTGCAGCGCTGAGTTCAGGTTCTACTCACCGAACGAAAGAGGGCAGTGGTTTAGAGTTTTATACTCTCTCTACTGTTTTCGTCCAAAGCTCAAAAGAGCTTAAGGATTACTTGTCACGAAATCGCGGGTTATTTTTTTACGGGGCTTATTCCTTGCAAAAAAAGGCCAACGACGACTGAGGGTGATCACAACAATATGGAGTTGAGATAGTGGCTATTAGATTGGAAGACAAGAAACAAATCGTTTCCGAAGTCAATCAAGCTGCTAGCAGTGCTTTGTCTGCAGTTCTCGCGGATTACCGCGGTGTGACTGTAAGTCAGATGACTGCGCTTCGTAAGAATGCACGAGACAATAATGTCTACCTACGTGTTGTGCGCAACACGCTGCTTAAAAAAGCGGTAGAGGCGACAGATTTCGAGTGTATTCAAGAAGTGCTAGTCGGACCGACCATTCTCGCGTTTTCACAAGACGATCCGGGCGCCGCTGCGCGTGTGCTAAAGGATTTTGCGAAAGAGAATGCTAAGTTCGAAATCAGAGCATTGTCTGTTGGTGGCAAGTTATTAGACGCAAGTCAGATCGATGTATTGGCAAAGTTGCCAACTCACGATCAGGCACTGTCTATGCTTATGAGCGTGATGTTAGCGCCTGTAACGAAGCTTGCGAGAACCATGAAAGAGGTTCCCTCGAAGGTAACGCGTGGCGTTGCTGCGGTTCGAGACCAGAAGCAGGAAGCAGCCTAGTTTTTTCGTTGTTTAGGCAACGGGACACAAAATTTATTTTAATTATTTTATTAGGAGATAAGAGTCATGGCTCTATCTAAAGAAGACGTATTAGAAGCAATCGCCGAAATGTCGGTAATGGACGTTGTTCAACTGGTTGAAGCAATGGAAGAGAAGTTCGGCGTATCTGCAGCTGCCGCTGTAGCCGCTGCTCCTGTTGCCGCTGCTGGTGAAGCTGTTGCTGCTGAAGAGCAAACAGAGTTCGACATTGTTCTGACTAGCGCAGGCGAAAAGAAAGTAAACGTCATTAAAGCGGTTCGCGGCATCACAGGTCTTGGCCTGAAAGAAGCGAAAGAGCTTGTTGATGGCGCGCCTTCAACATTGAAGGAAGCGGCACCTAAGGGCGAAGCTGAAGAAGCTAAGAAAGCTCTCGAAGAGGCTGGCGCCACAGTTGAGCTTAAGTAAACTGCTTAAGCTTAAAACCGATGCTCACCGGGTGCAGATTTCTGCATCCGGTGTTCGTCGTTGTAAGACTTCTACACCCTCAGTACCTCACTAGTACGCAACGCTAGGAACACAGCAATGGCCTATTCGTATACAGAGAAAAAACGAATCCGTAAGAACTTCGGCAAACTGCCAAGTGCTATGGATATACCGTACCTCTTATCTATACAAGTCGATTCCTATAGACAGTTTACACAGTTAGACAGCCCTCTCGATGCGCGCAAAGACCAAGGTCTTCATGCCGCGTTTAAGTCCGTTTTCCCGATCGTCAGCTACTCGGGCAAAGCTGTACTTGAGTATGTGAGCTACGAGCTTGGTAAGCCGGTATTCGACGTGAAAGAGTGTCAATTGCGCGGTTCTACCTATTCCGTGTCCTTAAGAGTGAAAGTAAGGTTGATCCTTTATGATAAGGAATCGACTACTCAGACCATTAAGGATATCAAAGAGCAAGAAGTCTATATGGGCGAAATCCCATTGATGACCGATTCTGGAACATTCGTCATTAACGGCACTGAGCGTGTAGTTGTCTCTCAGTTGCATCGTTCTCCTGGCGTGTTCTTTGACCACGATCGCGGTAAGACGCACAGTTCGGGCAAATTGCTCTACTCTGCACGCGTGATTCCTTACCGTGGGTCATGGCTAGACTTTGAGTTTGACCCGAAGGATATGGTCTACGTTCGTATCGACCGTCGTCGTAAGTTGCCGGCGACAGTGCTCATGCGTGCGCTAGGTTATTCCTCGCAGGAAATCCTCGAGGCGTTCTACGAGAACAATACGTTTAAGATTACCAAAGGCAAGGAGCCCAGCTTCTCGCTTCAACTCATCCCTGCGCGTCTGCGTGGCGAAGTGCTTAACTTCGATATCACCGACAAGAAGGGAGCTGTCATCGTTGAGAACGGCCGACGTATTACGAGTCGCCACGTTCGTCAGATGGAAACAGCAAAGCTTAAAGATCTCATCGTTACCGAAGACTTCCTTGTGGGTGAAGCGCTTGCGGCTGACGTTGTGAATCAAGAAACTGGGGAAATAATATTCCCATGTAACGCCGAAATTACACACGAAATGCTCGCGGAGTTGGTCGAGCAGGGTGTTACTGAGTTCCAAACTATTTACACGAACGACTTGGACTGTGGTCCATTCGTATCGGACACGCTGCGTATCGATAACACCACCTCTAAACTGGAGGCGATGGTGGAAATCTATCGCATGATGCGTCCGGGTGAGCCACCGACAAAAGAATCGGCGGAGAACCTGTTCGCAAACCTATTCTTCTCACCTGAGCGCTACGATCTTTCGGCTGTTGGCCGGATGAAGTTTAACCGTCGCCTAGGCCGTCAGGAGACAGAAGGATCTGCGGTACTTGATCAAGACGATATCGTCGACGTGCTCAAAACACTCGTGGGTATCCGCAATGGTTTCGGCTCTGTAGATGACATCGATCACCTGGGTAACCGCCGCATTCGCTCCGTTGGCGAGATGGCGGAGAATCAGTTCCGCGTTGGTTTGGTCCGCGTAGAACGCGCTGTGAAAGAGCGTCTGAGCATGGCCGACTCCGAAGGTCTCATGCCGCAGGATATGATCAACGCAAAGCCCGTTGCTGCGGCTATCAAAGAGTTCTTCGGTTCGAGCCAGCTTTCTCAGTTTATGGATCAGAACAATCCATTGTCTGAGGTCACGCACAAGCGTCGCGTTTCGGCTCTCGGTCCAGGTGGTCTGACCCGCGAGCGCGCAGGCTTCGAAGTGCGCGACGTTCACCCGACTCACTACGGACGTGTATGCCCGATCGAGACGCCAGAGGGACCAAACATCGGTCTTATCAACTCGCTCGCGACTTACGCACGTACGAATCACTATGGCTTCCTCGAAAGCCCTTATCGTAAAGTCGTCAAGAATAAGGTGACAGACGAGATCGATTACCTGTCTGCGATCGACGAAAGCGATTTCGTTATTGCGCAAGCAAGCGCGCCTCTTGATAAAAAAGGCGGCTTTATCGATACGCTAGTAACAGTTCGCTACAAGGGTGAGACTACGCTCAAGCCACGCGAAGAAGTGGACTATATGGACGTTGCGCCTCAACAGATGGTATCTGTTGCCGCCGCATTGATTCCGTTCCTCGAGCACGATGACGCGAACCGCGCATTGATGGGTTCGAACATGCAGCGCCAGGCTGTGCCTACGCTTAAGACTGAGAAGCCGCTCGTCGGCACCGGCATGGAGCGCAATGTCGCCGCCGACTCAGGTGTGTGTGAGGTAGCCTTCCGCGGCGGCGTGATCGAAAGTGTCGATGGCGCCCGCATCATTGTGCGTGTTAACGACGAGGAAACTGACGCGGGCGAAGCGGGTGTAGACATCTACAACCTGACTAAATACACCCGTTCAAACCAGAACACATGCATTAGCCAAAAGCCACTCGTTAAAGAAGGCGATATCGTGAATCGTGGAGATATTCTCGCCGACGGTCCTTCGATAGATATGGGCGAGCTCGCGCTCGGCCAGAATATGCGCATCGCGTTTATGCCTTGGAACGGCTACAACTTCGAAGACTCGATCCTTATTTCGGAACGAGTAGTTAAAGAAGACCGATTCACGACTATTCACATTCAGGAACTAACCTGTGTCGCTCGCGATACTAAACTGGGTGCTGAAGAAATTACGGCAGATATCCCGAACGTGGGCGAGGGTGCTCTAAGTAAACTCGACGAGTCGGGAATCGTCTATATCGGCGCCGAAGTTAGTGCGGGCGACATACTTGTCGGCAAGGTAACTCCCAAAGGCGAGACGCAGCTCACGCCCGAAGAGAAACTCCTGCGTGCGATATTCGGTGAGAAAGCGTCGGACGTAAAAGATACGTCACAGCGCGTCCCGACGAGCGTTACCGGTACAGTAATCGATGTGCAGGTGTTCACGCGTGACGGGCTAGAGAAAGACAAGCGCGCGATAGAGATCGAAGAATCGCAGCTGAAAAAAGTTCGTAAAGATATCGAAGACGAGTTCCGCATTGTTCAGGGCGCCACCTACGAGCGCCTTGAAAAGGCATTGCTGAATAAAGTCGTTGCCGGTGGCCCCAAGCTCAAGAAGGGGCAGAAAGTCACGGCTGCTTATCTAGCGGATCTTCCGCGTGAAGATTGGTTCAAGCTTCGACTATCCGATGACGCGCTCAACAAGCAGTTAGAGCGTGCCGAGGAGCAACTCAAAGAGCGTCGCGCCGAATTAGACGCGCGCTACGAGGATAAGCGCGGCAAGTTGACGCAGGGCGATGACCTCGCACCTGGCGTACTCAAGATCGTTAAGGTTTACCTCGCGATCAAGCGTCGCATTCAGCCGGGCGACAAGATGGCTGGTCGTCATGGTAACAAAGGTGTGATCTCGGTGATCATGCCTGTTGAAGATATGCCTTACGATGAAAACGGAGAGCCGGTAGATATCGTGCTCAATCCGCTGGGTGTACCGTCACGCATGAACGTGGGTCAGATTCTTGAGACTCACCTCGGTGCGGCAGCTAAGGGACTCGGCAACCGCATTGGCGAGATGCTCGACTCACAGAAAAAGGCCGCTGACGTTCGCAAGCTATTGACCGAGGTTTACAACAAAATCGGCGACAAGCAAGAGGACCTCAAGAGCTTTAGCGATGACGAGATTCTCGAGCTTGCGAACAACCTCCGCGCTGGTGTGCCAATGGCGACACCTGTGTTCGATGGTGCAGCAGAGACCGAGATTAAAGGCATGCTTGAGCTTGCGGGTATCGACGAGAGTGGTCAGGTTACTCTGCGCGACGGTCGCACAGGTGAAGAGTTCGATCGCAAAGTCACCGTCGGCATTATGTACATGCTTAAGCTCAATCACTTGGTCGATGACAAGATGCACGCGCGTTCGACAGGTAGCTACAGCCTCGTTACGCAGCAACCGCTTGGTGGTAAAGCTCAGTTCGGCGGCCAGCGCTTCGGAGAGATGGAAGTGTGGGCGCTCGAAGCCTACGGCGCCGCCTATACGCTGCAAGAGATGCTAACCGTGAAGTCTGACGACGTTGCGGGCC
>Ga0209653_1002715_pt1 | contig 12653 bp, 10 predicted proteins | sample SaaInl6LU_22_DNA_FD_184644 | JGI IMG/M metagenome (GOLD analysis project Ga0209653, IMG submission 184644) | Marine microbial communities from expanding oxygen minimum zones in the Saanich Inlet - ESP_116LU_22_DNA (SPAdes) (version 2) | ecosystem: Environmental > Aquatic > Marine > Intertidal... | reverse complement strand
GATTGATAACTTAATAGACAAGACAATAGAATGGCATTATGCACGTAACCTTATCAATGGTTCTACTGACAAGGACCAACACTTTAAACTCATTGAGGAGATGTTGGAGCTACAGAAGTCCATCATAACTGGCAGGGACATTAAGGATGACGTAGGTGACATTATGGTTGTCCTAATCAACATGGCGGAACGTAACGGAACGTCCCTAGAGGAGTGTCTAGCGGTTGCTTATGATGACATTAAAGATAGAACTGGTAAGATGGTCGATGGTATATTCGTTAAGGATGTCGCATGAACGTAGAATTAGTAGATAGCTCTGGAGGCGACCTTAGTGTCGTCAACAGCGCCAGAGTTAGCTTTAGTGTCGAGAAGGATATACTTGATAGTAAAGATGAGAAACTTATTAAGTACCTAGCGAAGCATAGGCACGACACACCGTTTAGACATAACTTTGTTCAACTCAAATGTAAGGTGCCATTGTTCCTCGCTAGACAGCTTATGAAGCATCAGGCAGGCCTTACGTGGAACGAAGAGTCCAGACGTTACATAGACCATGCCCCAGAGTTCTACGTGCCTAGAGAGTGGCGAGCAAGACCTGAGAAGTCCATTAAACAAGGTAGCCAAGGTGTCGTAGGTGAGTTCAAGAGATACAAGGATATAGCAGGAGTGTCCGCAGACACAGCCCCTGACCACTATACAGTCTTTATTGATACATCATTACAGTTATACCAAGAGATGCTAGATAATAACGTAGCGCCTGAGATGGCACGTATGGTGTTACCACAGAGCATGTACGTTAACTTTATATGGTCAGGTAACCTATTGGCATTCCACCATGTATACAGTCTACGTAGTGGCGAGGGTGCACAGGAAGAAGCTAAGGAGTTCGCAGAGATGTTAAAGGAAGCCATTGAGCCTGCGTTCCCTGTGTCTTGGAAAGCCTTAGAGGCTAGGTCGTGACTAAGAGAGTGTCCGAGATGACTGAGGAGGAACTGAAGCATCACAGGGCATTACAGAGAGCTAGGAGACTTAAGAAACAAATAGCTATCCATGAAATATATAACTATACGTGTCAAGTCTGCGGTCTCAAGGAAGAGACTTTTGGCTTCTTTGAGTTCCATCATGTAGACCCTACAACTAAACATAGAGAAATCGGAAGTATGCTTAACTCAGCGTCCCTTGAGACAATCAAGAAGGAGTTAGTTAAGTGCTTAATGTTATGCCCTAACTGCCATAAGAAAGAACACCTAAAGGTAGGCATGACGACCACAGAAATCAGGAGAAACAAACAATGAGTTTATTACAAGAGAACATAGCGTTTAAACCTTTCGCTTACCCTTGGGCTATGGAGTACGCTGTAAAGCACGAGGAGATACACTGGGGAGAACATGAGGCAAAACTACAGGATGACGTGACGCAGTGGCAGACGAAGCTCACGGCACAGGAGAAGGACCACATTACACAGATACTACGGTTATTCACACAGTCTGACGTAGCCGTAGGTCGTAACTACTTAGAGCATTATATACCTAAGTTTAAAAACAATGAGATACGTGCGATGCTAACGAGCTTTGCTAATCGTGAGTTTGTCCATCAGCGTAGCTATGCGTTACTTAACGATACGTTAGGCTTACCTGAGGAAGAGTTCACTGCATTCACAGCCGTAGACGAGATGAAGGATAAGCTAGAGTTCATGGCTAACATAGATAACTCAAGCTACGCAGGGTTAGCTCAGGCTGTAGCTCGTAGTGCTATCAATGAGGGCATGAGTCTCTTCAGTGCATTCGTTATGTTAATCAATTACAGTCGCTTTGGTAAGATGCGAGGAATGTCTGAGATTGTTCAGTGGTCTATTCGTGATGAGTCTATGCACTGCGAAGGTATGACTAAGTTATTCCGAGAGTTCTGTAATGAACATCCACGGATTGTCAATGATGAATTTAAACAACAGATATACGGAATGGTACGTGAGGCTGTGTCCTTAGAGGACGCTGTGATTGACATAGCATATAACAATAATGATATTGAAGGATTGACTAAGGAAGAAGTCAAGCAGTACATTAGGTTTATTGCGGATAGACGTTTGATTCAGTTAGGTCTTAAGGGTAACTATGGTGTCAAGGAGAACCCGTTGCCTTGGTTAGAGCCTCTGATTAACACAGCAAGCCACGATAACTTCTTTGAGACAACAGTTACTGAGTACAATTCTAATGGCCTTAGTGGCGACTGGGGGTGGTAATATGGACTTCTCTATAACACTATACAATGGGTTTAACATAGGGTTAGAACGTAAAGTCAATAGCCCTACGTGGCTACAGTTACCCGATGGGTTCGACATATTCTTCTTTAGTGGGATACAGGTTAACTTAGGTTTCGTTAGGATTAGCTTAGGTAGGTTTAAAGACGCTGAGGAGTTCGCAGAGGAACTAGGGGACCCGTAGGTCCCCATTGTTTTACTTGTAAGTATACTTCTCTTCTTCTCCAGTTCTTTCGATACTGGTGAGGAAATTAGCTACTTGTTCAGCAGACTGGTCCTGAACATCTATTGAAGCATCTAGCTCCGATAGTGACCGGGACAACGCCATGTATACCTGGGCATCTCTCCTGCCTTTCTTAATCTCCTCTATTGACTTCCTAGTCGTCCTAAGTATCTTAGCACTCATCTGAGGGTCTACAATCATAGCGGCTATCTTGTTAGGTACCATGTACTTACCGATAGCTTGTGTTAGCCTCATGAGAGCACTAGGGTCTCCAGTAATAACATTGACACCTTCCTGAGCACCTTGTCTAATCCCTGCACCCTGAGTACTTAAGACTGATAGGGAGAACACCCCATCTCTCTTAGGTAGGCTAGAGACTAACTGGTCGTATTCCTTAAAGAGTTGTTCAACAAAGTCAATACCTCTAGTCTGTCCAAGTATCTCCTTAAAGGATATCTCCTCGCCTCTCCCTTGAGTCTTAATCTTATCACGTAGCTTACGTATAGCATCAAAACCATCGACACTCTCAGACATCTGTAGAGTCTCCACTAGGAACTCACGTCTAACCTTTTGCTTAAGGTTCTGACCTGCGTACTTAAAGACATTAAGCTGTGACTGGTCTATAAGTCCCTTCTTAACTGCTTCCTTATAGAATGTCTGATTAGTATCTAATAGTTTATTTAACTCAATGAATGGCGAAGTCTTACCTGATTGAGTCATTAGATAACTAACGTTCTCAGGCATCCCTTGTTTCAACATCTGAGATATGACATCCCCATGTATTAACGTAGAGTTCTTAGCGTACATCTCATTAAGAGCTAAATACTCCTTACGTTGCTCAGGGTTAAGAGTAGCCAGTATACGTGCCTCTAGTTTGCCTTGTTGTTTCTTAAGACCACCAAAGGACGAAGAGTTAGCTTTAGCAGGATTAACCTCAGCCATCTCACGCATTCTATCCTTAGAACGTAAGTTGATTGTGTTTAATTCATTTAAAGGTAAGCTATCAGGCATCTTCAAGTACTCTTGGTACTCAGTGTACGCCTCACGGTCAGCAAAAGGTATCTCATTGCCCTTAAGGAACTCGTCACGTGTCAGCTTAAGTTCGTCTAGTTCTATCTTAGCCGCCTCTAGAGCCTCGTTGATACCTTTTAGTTCCTCAGGTTCAGCACCATTGGTCTTAAGTTCTAACTTATGTCTACGTAGGTTAAGTATCTCTTTATCCGTACTTAAGATAGCCTTATTCTGACCCTCTAGCGTCTCTACGAAGTTAGGAGAACCTGCGGCTGTTGTTCTATGTAGTTTATTAATGAAAGCCTTGGCATTCTCTTTAATATCCCTAACGTTGACAACAGTGTCTGCTTGGTCACCTAAGCGGTCCTTATATAGACCTCTAAAGGCTTGTCCTGATAGTTCTTTCTGCTTGTCAATGACCTGGAGGACCATACCACCTAGCTCACGAGGTTCAACACGAGTACCGTACATATTCAATAGTGAATTTAGGTCATCTTTGATTACTTCGGACTGTGCTTCGATAACAGCGTTAATCTGTTGTCTACCTTCTATTGACGCATAACCAATGTTAGCCAAGGCCTGGTGTCCTGCTGTAGGAGTCCCTAGCTGAGTCGTAAGTAACCCTTCGCCTTGAGCATTGTATTTAGCTAATAGTTTATCAGAGAACTCTCTTGCGATGTCATCAGCAAACTCAGTACCTAATACTTTCTTATTAAGTAATGTCTTAGCTCCCTCTACGCTTGCTTTAAGCACAGGAGGAGCCATAGCTAAACCACCTTCGATTAAACCTTCAGTTAACGCTTCGCCTCCACGAACATCACCCTCTTTATTAACGCCTGTGATTTGTTCCTTAAGGACATCCCCACCGAAGTAACCTAAAGCTGCCCCTACGCCTAACGCCAAGGCAGTCACAGGAGCTGAGACAACCCCTGCGGACGCCACGGCTCCGGCCGCTAGGCCAGTACCTATAGTCTGTCCCAAGGCAGGTAAAGCCACAGAGGCTGTCTTAGGTTCTACTGAAGCCGCAAAGCCAAACTTTCTAGAAGGCTTAATAATCATCTCATCGACAGCTTGTGTTACTAAGTCCCCTCCAAAGGGAAGACCTAAGGAGGTGGAAGGTGTAGCGTCAACCTCGGCATAATAATTAGCAACCTTAAGTGCATCTTTATTATCGTCATATGTTAGCCATTCATCACGAGACATATGTTCTTTGGCTATGGAGTACTCTATGATTTCTTGCTCAGTGGCTTTCTTAGGGACGTTAATAACCGTCCCGTTAGGTAACCTTAGTTTTATACTTTCTTCGCTCATAGGTTACTCCTGTTTTGTTTTTTTGTTCCTAAAGAACTCGTTGAAGTCTTTGATGTCATTAGCCGGATCACTGCTCAGAGGCTTACCTAGGTCAGGTAATAAAGCATTATTACGCTTACCCTTCTTAGGCCCTAGCCCTAGTTGAGCACGATATTTGTTATAAGCACCATCATAGAACTCCATAGCTGCTTCTTCAAAGTTATAACTATTACGTAGTCTGTTGGTCTTAAGACTATTAAACTCTTGTTTAGTCTTATAGGCTACTTCCTTAGCTGTCGCTAGGTCCACTACAGCTTCCCTTAGACCATCCCGTGTAAAGCCTCGATTACCTACGGCATTCTTCAAGAATAGTATATCTTTATCAGAGAATGAACCCTTAAGGAATTGACCTGCGTTTAGGACTTCCTTAGAGAAGAAACGGTCAATAAGCTGACTGTCCGTAGTGGCTTCAAACTTAACTCCTGTGATTTCCTGTACAACCTTCTGCATGAACTGTAGGCCTTCCCCAAAGACACCTACGTTAGCATTGTCTAAGGCTTCCTTAAGGCGTGGGAGTTGCTCAGTGAACATACCATAGTTATTAGCTAGTCCTGCTATTTCGCCCATACGTTCAGCCACAGGTTCCCTGAGCTTAGGGTCTAAGGTTTTCTGTACTTTAGTGTGTAGTTCCTCAGGAGATAACTTATCCTTACGTCCTTCCATGAGGACTAACTGAGCCTTATCAATACTATCTCTAGAGTAAGTTTCATTAAGACCATCTACGGACTGATTCATCATGCCTGCTAAAGTAGGCGGACGTACTTCCGTTGCTATGCCTGTATTATTTACTTGGATAACACTTCCATCAGATAGTACTTTAGTAGCAGGAGTACCTCCCTTAGATGAACCTAAGGTTAATTCCTCAATAACTTTATCCGCAAACTTACCTGTAGCATCATTTTTAATAGCTGACACAAGGCTCATCTTCTGTGCCTGTGGTTTATTAGAGGTCATTACTGCCTTAATAGCAGCTCCTCGTTTATTAGCCATAGAAGCGGTTGTTTTCTCTATGTTGCTACGAGCCATTTGTTCATTAGCACCCATAGGTGTCTGCCCAAAGGCTCCCTGTAGAGTATCCATACTCCCTAGGGTTCCTTGGACAAGTCCAGAGAGCATTCCTGCTCCCTTAGACTTCTGGATGTTACTCTGTTGGCGCATCTGTTGGTCTAACAGACGAGCCTGCTGAGGATTCATCATTGATAATAATTGTTCTTGTGCTGTTGGCATTCTAAATCCCCGTTAAATATATTGATCTAAATAATCAAGACCTGTCTGTTCTTCAGCGGTAAGTCTGTTACCAGAGAATAAACCACCTAAGTAATCTAAACCGTCTCCTAACAAGCTACTTATATCTAAGCCGTTAGACTGTTGATTAGACTGCTGTGCAGATGTTGCCTGTTGGTTCAAGCCTAAAGCATTAGTAATACTACCTAACTGTGCTTGACGTAGTAAGGCTTCTGCATTAATAGCTGAAGGTACTGCGGCTAACTGTTGCTGACCTAAGTTAGCAATAGCTTGTGCCTGTAGCTGACTAGGCGCTTGAGCCATCTGCATAGCTGATAGAGCCTGCTGAATACTTTGTGCCTGTTGAGCTTGAGGAATACCTGCGGCTGTTAACATACCAGTCATATTAGCAATTTGTTGTCCTGATAGCTGACCTTGTAAGCCTGCCGCTTGACCACCTAAACCAAACAATGATGTAGCATTAGCAATGTCCTGAGACCCTAACTGACCACCTAGTTGTTGTGCCTGTAAGCCTAGCCCTAGCATACCTTGACCTAGTTGTTGCTGTTGAGCCTGTATGCCTGCTCCAGTCTGCGCTAGTTGTGCCGCTGTAGTAGCGGAAGCAACTTGACGATTAAGACCTTCAGATGCTAACTGACTACCAATCTGTTCAGCGGACATACCTAGCTGTGCTAACTGCATAGCTCTAGCCTGACTAGCGTTATCTAAGTCACTCTGCGCTTGTGCCGTAGCAATATTAGCTTGACCCAGTTGCATCTCACGACTAAACCCTTCGCTCTCTAGCTGTGCTTGGATTTGCTCTGCGGACAACCCTAGTTGTGCTAACTGAGCTTGTCTATTTTGCATTTCACTTTGTAAGGCTGATTGAGCCTGAGCAGACTGTAGGTTAGCTCCTGCCAACGCCATGTCCTGACTAAAGCCTTCGGACAACAATGCATTCTGTACTTGCTCAGAAGACATACCAAGTTGACGTAATTGATTAGCTCTATTCTGTGCCTCGGACTGTAGTTGACTTTGAGTCTGTGCAGTCTGTAGGTCCGCTTGTCCTAATTGCATCTCACGGCTAAAGCCTTCAGAGTCCATCTGTGCTTGAATCTGTTCAGCAGATAAACCAAGGTTAGCCAACTGTGCCTGACGCTGTGTAACGCTAGACTGTAGTGCTTCCTGAGTCTGTGCTGTTTGTAACTGAGCGCCTGCCAAGGACATCTCTTGACCAAACCCTTCGTTGACCATTTGTTGTTGTATTTGGTCAGCCGATAAGCCCATCTGTGTAAGCTGTTGTGCTCTGTTCTGTTGACTGGTAGCCAACTGGTCAGCCATGCCGATAGCCTGTAGAGACGCTGCGTTCTTAGCTTCTTCCTGAGCCTTAGCCATAGCTAGTTGCTCTGGAGTACCACCATAAGCCGCTGTAGAGACACCTAGACGACCTTGAGCCGCTAGTCTATTCTCTAGTGCAATCTTCTGACGTTCTTCCTCGGGAGTCTGCATAGCTCTAATTTGATTATAAATATCGGAAGCGCCTGCTGTCTCCATGCCTAACATACCGCCACCTGCGGCTAAGTATTGACTAGCAACATCACCTGATGCTCTGCTAATCTCAGGAGCCGTTAAACCACTGTAAGCGTTTGTAACGTCCTGTGCAGTAGCTCCTAGGTTTGCTTGTCCTAAGGCTTGACCTGCGACATTAGAAGCACCTGTACGTACACTAGGAGCTGAGATACCGGAGAATGCATCACTGACATTAGCATATTGACCTGCTTGACCAACTCCTGACATAGTCTGTTGTTGTACTTGTTGAGCTGTGCCTGTCTGGAAAGGACTACCAGTAATACCACTGAACATGCCTGAGACATCCTGAGCACTAGCCCCTAGGTTCATAGCCTGAGTAGCCTGTTGACCTATGCCTCTCGCAGCATTAGATACGTTAGGTGCAGTGATACCAGAGAATGCCCCAGAAACGTCTGTACCACCCTGTCCGAGCCCTTGTTGTCCTAAGGCTGTAGCACTAGCGCCTAACCCTAATAAGCCCTGAGAAGCTCCTGTAGGAGCCATAGACGCCTGTCCTGCCATCTGTGCCTGTAGCATCGCTAGGTCTTGAGGAGCTTGAGCTTGTAACTGCTGTTCTCCTAAGCCTGCATAGAGACCACCTAATTGTGAAGCAAAGGCACCAGAGTCCTGCCCAAGCATTCCCTGAGCACCTTGGAAGGCTGACTGTTGTAGACCTTGTGTATCAACATAAGGGTTTAAGTTAGTCCGTCCTGCTTGGCTATAAAGATTATTAATTAAGTTTTGATTAGCATTGCTTGAGGTCATTCCTTCGTCTGTAAAGGAAGTCTGACCCATGCCCGTAGAAACTGTGTATGGTTTAAACGTAGCGGCTTCACCGACTTGACCTGCGATACCTGTAGCCATTTCCCCTAGCTGTCCAGGGAGACCTCGTGCTTGTTCAATACTTTCATCGGCAAGCATATAGCCGCCTATGCCACTGGCGACACTACCTAAAGTAGCATTACCAAAGAGGCTATCTCTTATGTCTGTCCAAGTACTCATTAATAAGTACCTCCGTCAATTAAACCTGCGGATAGAGTACCAGTGACGTTCACAGCGTTGGCTGTTGTTGTACCTGTTAGTGTACCGTTGTTTGTGTTGACCTTGCTGTTTACCGCTGTTTGAATGTTATTATACTCAACGTCAAACTCAGCACCTTTGATAACCTTTGCAGGGTCTCCAGAGGTCAAAGCATCCTTAGCTGTAAAGTTTGTTGTCTTTGTGTAATTAGCCATTTATATTACCCTTCCTAATACAGCCTGTGCTGTTATTCTTTGTACTGAAACTGGACTACCGTCTATTGTTACTTCTACGCCTAACTGTACAACACTACCACTTGATGATGCGTTGACTGAAGGTCTGTTCACCAGTATGCCTTGGTTATATTCACCTACGTTAAACTCTGCTATTCCAAACTCCGCTATGTTCTGCTCAGGGAGTACAAAGGCTCTCTTCTTATATGCAAAGTTATAGTCATAACCGTAGTTCAATGTAACGTTAGTATCGCTACCGCCTATGAATGTAATCTTTAATGTCTTAAGCATCTTAAGATTGTTAGGAGCACCAAAGTCCAAGTAGTTCGTGAAGTAACCCATTTGATACGTTGAGGTATCGTCTAGATAACCTGTGTACTTAGCAAAACCTGAGTCCTTACCTAAGAGTACATCAGCATCCTTAATGCGATACAGTAGACACCTAGGGCTAATACTGTTCCATTTAGTTACCCTGCTACTACCGTCCTCTAAGACAGTTCTCATATCAAAGCAATAGACTACACCACTGCCTTTAATGTTTAACAAGTAGAATGCTTCATCAGGAGAATAGACACTATCGTATGAATATCCTGCGTTGATATAACTTCCTAGCTCATTACGTATGTTCTTCGATAAGTCACCAATAGGCGCTGACTTCTCTTGTATTGTTCTATTGATACTGCGTACACCAGTCTCTGATAAGAATATTAAGTCATTACCAGTGTTACGTATTGTCTTATGTTCTATACATCCTATGCCGTCTATAGTGTCAGCTAAGGACATCGTTGCAGGGTCTGTGGCACCTTGGTATATTAGTATCTGTTGGTCACTAAATATGAACAAAAAGTTATTATGTACAGCAAGACCACTAATCTTAGTACCTCGGGTCCATACCTTAGATACGTCAATAGAGCCTGCGCTACCTGTGTCCCACATCATGCCAGTCAGTAGGTCAGACCAATAGACTGTAGTGTCTTTAGCCACCCATAGTCTACCAAAGCCTGCTAAGGCAATGTCACCCTGAGGGACTGTACCTGAGTAGTCTGCGTTATTCTCTATGAGGTCACAAGTTGTACCATCGTAGTACAAAGGTGTCGTACCGTCTCTAAAGATGTACGTTATGTTATTCAATTCAGTATAATTATAAAGACCATCGGATACTGTATAACCTGAGGGTTTAATTGATACTGGAGTATCCACCCCTAGGTACAAATCAGAATCCGTAGCACTTATGACGTTATTAGTACCATCAGCATACACATGCTCCGCCATAGACACTACCGTAGTACCTATGGAGTTAAGGAACTCATAGCCTTTACGAGCACCTATACGACCAAATCTATCAATAACACAGTTGTCAGCTTGAAGTGCAAACTGTTCAGTAAGCCCCGTAGGGCTGTCCTGAGTGTTTAGACCATAGAATCCTGGGGCTTGTATACTGAGGGGTTGTAAGGGTTTAGCCATTAGTTAATCCTCTTATTATACAACGTCAAACACAAGCTCACCTGCGTTATTCCCTGCGTCCAAAGCAATAGCATTAGACAAGTCCTGTTGTGCAATTATGACTTGTTCTGAAGCACTCTGTCCTCCTGTCTCCCCACGCTCTCGTAGAGCATAAGCAAACGCTAGTTGTACTATAGGAAGACTAGGTAACTTAGTTGAATCATCATCAGCACTTAAAGACGTATCCCTTAGGACTACATTAGCCTCTATGGTGTACGCTTTGTCAGGCGTAGGGTATAAGACAATCTTTGTGTCATTGTTAGCATCAGTACCATTCAAAGTAAAACTTCTAGGTGCTGAGGTGTAGTCTGTGGTATACTGTTTATCGACAATATAACCTTTGGTTCTAGACGTTAGTTCATATTTATTAGTAACGTTATAGACACTCATAACCTCGCTACGTATTCCAAAGTCAGTTAAGGAATAAGTGTCCTGAGAAGCTATAGTATTAATTATAATAGTATCTCTTAAGGAAGACCAATCCCAAGAGCTTTCTATATAAGAGACTGAATCATTAATAAAGTCTCCTATAAGTTTCGAGTAGTCATTCTCGTTGACTGTAGTTACTTCGTCTTCCCTAAGTTTGCGGAGAACAGAATTAACTAATTGTAAGTATGTCATTGGTTTGTCCCTTAGTACATAAGTTATTATTATACCATATTTTCATGTAAATGTCAAGCCTTTAAGAAAGGATTTTGCAAACTATCGTATTCAAAGCCTTTTGTCAACTCTGGGTTAATCAATTCAGCAGTCACTAAGTCTACGTTTTCATAAGTAGGTGCTGTAGCTGCTGTAATCATTCCCTGAGTTGCCTTAGTGCTTAGGTCTAACATGTCGAATAATCCTTTGACCATATCCTCAAGACCACTTGTGTCTGCGTCTAGACCGCTAAGAGCATCCTCTATGGACTGTAACGCAGGTTTAATGGTATTCTTATTGAAGTCACTTAAAGCATCATCAACAGCCGCTATGCCTGCCTCTCCTGCGTCTTTGATTTCCTGTAGATAGTTCTCATCGAATTGTCTAAGCTGTTCCTCAAAGTCTTCTATGGCACCTTCAACAGCTTTAACAATAGGTTTTATTTCTTCCTTGTTAAAGTCACTTAGTGTTTGGTCAACAGTTTTAACTATTTCAATACCAGTGTTTTTAACTCTTTGCGTGACATTCTTATCGAAGTCAGCTAACATTTCCTTAGTATCTTTAATGCCTTGTTCAATAGAAGGTTCAATAGTGTCTTTGTAGTAAGTCTCTATTCCTTCAGCAGTAGCAACAATAGTTTCTTTAGCAGGCTGTAAGTACGTCTCGTCAAAGTTAGCTAAGTCCTCTCTAACCTGTTCGTTAATCTGACTCATGTCCTTTTTGATAGGCTGTAGGTACGTCTCATCGAAGTCCGCAAGTTCTTGTCTTACGTCTCTATTAAGATTACTGAAGTCCTCTCTAAGAGCTGCTGTGTTTTCCTTAACAAAGGTCTCAGCTTCCTGCCAGTCCTCTTTAGTTGTCGGGACAGCTCTAATAGCTGCGTCTACAATATCAATAGCCCCTTGACCTGCGTTTTTAACTGTATCAATAGCAGCTTGTCCTGATTCCTCTATGACTTCACGAATAGGCTCTATTTCCTGCCAAAAAGATTCTGCAGGGTCTTCAATATTTTCATGCCACCAATCTTCTGCTTGCTTTAAGATTCCATCTTCACCATCATCAGTAAATTCAACAGTAACAGAAACATTATCTATAAATTCTTTAACACCACTTTTAAGAATATCTTCTTTGTTCCCACCATCTAAAGCCTCTATAGTCATCTCTGACAATGTGTTAGCAGCTACCGATCCCCAACCGTCTTCCTCTAAACCAAACTGTTCTGCTATGGCTTGTGGTGTGGCTACAGTTTGACTTAATAAACTGTTACCAAAGTCTTGAATAACTTCTTTTACGTCACCACCTTTAATAGCTGTATCACCTGCTTTTATAAAAGACACAGTGGCTTCGTCTAAAAACTCATCAGGTACAACACCTGTTAATTGATTTTTTACTGTACTGTTTAATGAAGGACTATCTAATAAAGAAGAAGTTAAATCAAACGCTTGAAGTAAATTTTTATCTTCAACTGCCTTTGTAAGATCAGCCGCTGTTTTTATATTGTTTGTAATTTCAAGTACCGAATCAGCCTCATTAGCAGCCGTTAATGCATTAGCATATTCAACACTATCTGCACCAAAATCTGAAAATGCGCCTGCTAAATCTGAGTTAGCTATGTTAGAAGCCT
>Ga0209653_1002713_pt1 | contig 12655 bp, 8 predicted proteins | sample SaaInl6LU_22_DNA_FD_184644 | JGI IMG/M metagenome (GOLD analysis project Ga0209653, IMG submission 184644) | Marine microbial communities from expanding oxygen minimum zones in the Saanich Inlet - ESP_116LU_22_DNA (SPAdes) (version 2) | ecosystem: Environmental > Aquatic > Marine > Intertidal... | reverse complement strand
TACTACAGATAGTACACAGGCTACTACAGCTACAACAGCGAGTACTCAAGCCACTACGGCTACAACGGCTAGCACTCAAGCCACTACGGCTACAACGGCCATACCGTGTTATGAGTATCAAGCATCAGTACCACAACAGTCTGGCGAGAGCTTAGAGATAACTTACATTGACTGCGACGGTGTTGAACAAGACATACTTTACTACTGGAATAGCGGAGTAAGCAGTGTAACGTTCTGTGCTAGATCTATAGTTGGAGCAAACTACCCAGTTACAGGGCCAGGGACGCAGTGTGGAGGTAATACGCCATTACCTACAACACAGGCTACTACAGCAACTACCACATTAAATCCAACATGTCATGAAGTGACTTACGATTCATCTGTGTTTAGTTTAGATCAAGACAGATATGGTATAGCTTACGTGAATGATCTAGGTGTATTTACAACAGCAACATTCAATGGAATGCTATCTTCTGTAAATGGCTCAGAGCTTACATACTACGTGTGTGCTAATAATGTTAGTAATGATGTATGGGATGTAACAAACAATGTTGCCGTACCTCAGTACAACTCATCATTAGTTAGTTTTGATTCAGGAACTGCATGTGATGGATTCTGCTCACCTCCAGGCGGAGGTCTGTAAGTGGACTTTAAATTTGACAAAGAAAAAACTGTAATCGTCGGTGGAGCCGCAATGTTCCGCCACGGTTTAGTTGATTCTTACAATGACATAGATATTGTTGTGACTAGCCTGGAAGATATAGAAGGCATTACTTACTTTGACTCTAAATCATCGCTAACTAAAAGCGGTAAAAGAGCTTACATAGATAATGTAGATATATTTATAGAAGAAGAACTTCCTGAATATGAAGTTATAAACGGGTTTAATGTAGCTACAATAGATTCAATGATTAAGTACTATGAATCAGTTATAGAAAATTCAGATGAATACACAAAACAATTTGCAATAAAAAAATTAAATATATTAAAGCCTCACTAGAGGCTTTTTGTTTGTTATGAAGTATATATGCGCGCAACCAGCCACTACTTATTTTGCCTGGCAAATAGATGTACTAGTAAGTAGTTTGATAAAAAACAATGTAAAACCTGAGGACATACACGTAATATGCTCTGTTCATTGGAATCCTAAAAATTATTATGGGGACCTTATGCAGAAACACAAAGGCGTGGGGTTCTTTTTTTACAAAGATACAAGAGACTACAAGGCTTATATACCATCTATAAAACAACACCTAATGCATAAACATTACCTTGCTAATCCATACATGGAAGAGGAGGCTATATTTTTTATAGATGCAGATGTCTGCCTAACTAAACCGCTGGATTTAGAGCCTTTACTTAAAGATAACATATGGTATGGAAGCGACACTGTTAGCTACATAGGGTATGACTATATTCTTTCAAAAGGAAGAGATATATTAGAAAAAATGTTAGAGATAGCGGGTATATCAGAGGACATAGTTAAATCAAACCAAAATGCTGCAATAGGCGCTCAGTATTTATATAAAAATGTAAAGGCGGATTTCTGGAGGGAAGTAGTTGATATGTCTCACGACCTGTACAGGGAAACATCTGTTATAAGTAAGAAGAAAAAAGAACTAGATCCTGACTATCATGAGATACAAATATGGACCGCCGAGATGTGGGCTATGCTGTGGGTGGCATGGAAGAAAGGAATAATGACGTGCGTAAGTAAAAAGTTAGATTTTTGCTGGTCAACAGACCCAATAGCTTACTGGGACGAAAGAGCTATATACCACAACGCTGGTGCGATAAACGACAATGATGGCGTATTCTGGAAGGCTAAGTTTATAGAAAGTTTCCCGCCTAAAGACCTTAAAATAAGGGATAATATTTGCTGCCATAATTACTATGAATTAATAAAGAATACTATATGATCTCAGTAATAACGCTAACATATAAGAGAAAAAATCTACTAGAAGAGGCCGTAGAGTCTTTCCTAAGGCAAGACGTTGACGACTGTGAGATGATAGTGATAAACGATTGTGAAGACGTTACGTATGAATTCAATAATGAAAAAAACATAAGAATTATAAACATAAAGGAAAGGTTCCCTTCTGTCTTGGATAAATTAATGTATGGATTTTCTATAGCTAAATACGACAACATGTATAGACTAGATGACGACGATTTATTATCAGATCTAAGTTTAGTAAAATCAATAGAGGCTATAAAAGAAAACCCTGGCTATGACATTTACAGGTCGAAAGGGCATCATTACTTTTTACACAACACATACCAAGGATACAGCGGAAACGTAAACAATGGAAACATATATACTAAGAAGTATATTAAAACCATAAAAGAGTGGCCGCAAAACTCATTTGGAGAAGACTACTGGATTACATTTTCAAACAATGCAAAAATACACGAGTATGAACACTCATCTATGATATACAGATGGGGCATGGGCACATACCATTTGTCTGGAATGACGGATAAAACCCAAGAAGAAATGTACAACTGGGTAGATAGGGACACGATTGAAACGGGATTTCACACACTTAAACCTCAGTTTTACAACAACTACTACCAACAAATAATAGATGGAGCTAAACAAAAATAATCTTATATATTACTGGGACGGAGGAATGTCTCCTGAAAGAAAAAAGATACTAGACGACGCGCTGTATTCTGCAAGATACTACAACCCTACTAGGCCAATATACCTAGTATCTAATACTATTAAACAAGATCAGTTCGACCCTAAGTACAAAATAGAAGTTGTGGAATGGGATGACACCATATACGACCCTATAAAATCTTTAGCCAACATAGAAGATATTAAGCACATATACAAACACTGTGGCCCAAGAGAAAGATCTGATTTATTTAGGCTTCTACTGGTTTATAAGTATGGAGGCAGTTACATAGACACTGACGACATTGCTGTAAGATCTATGCCGGAATACAACGATCTAAGCAACGCTTTTTGTTCTTCTTACGATCCACACACATGCCATTACAGCAAAGTAACTGACGCAGACTGTGTGCCTGGGGAGCACAGAGAGGTTAAGGGCTATGAACACATAAACATGTTCCCAAGAAACGACTGCTGGATCAACTTTGAGCCTGAGCACTTTATGATAAAGGAGATGCTTATGGACGCTAGATTTACTAGCAGAAGTAGCCAGGTAAACATAACAGACGAATTCTCGTGGCAAAGACTTACATTAGAGGTAATAAAGAATAACATATCAGACATAAATGTTAAATTTAACTACACGCTAAATCTACTATATGTATATGAAAGCCATGTAGCTTTTTGTTCTCACTGGGACATGTGTTTAAAAGGAGGTCCTATTTGTGATATATGGCCTATAACTAGAGACCACGAAATGTGGGGTAAGTACCAGACAAACAAAGAAGAGTCTTTAAACGTATTAGACAAAATGCTTTACGTGTATAAATTTAGTTCATTCCTTTGGCTTCACGACAAGTGTGGAAACCCTGAGTGGCAAATAGACAACATAGACGAATCCAAGGATTATTTAATATCTACGCATATACTAGATAAAATAAGATCAGAATATAAATCACTGTAAAATTAACTATCTTTGCAAATAATAACACAAACTAATGGCTAACTATACTTTAACTTTCGACGAAAAGATAAATGGATGGACTTCTTTCCATTCTTACGAGCCAGAGATGATGGTCAACCTTAATAATGATTTCTTTTCATTTAAGGATGGACAAATATACTTACACGAAAAAGATAACAACATAAGGAACCAATACTATGGCAACGATCCAGCGCCTACCGAGATAGAGTTGGTAATGAATGACGGACCTTCTGATGTTAAAATATTTAAAACAATAGAAATAGAGGGCAGTACAGGTAAGTGGGACACTACGGTCGTTACTAACCTTGAGTCTGGCAACATACCTAAAGATTCTTATAAGAATAAAGAAGGGATGTTCTATGACTTTATAAAAAGAAATGCTTCTGACGAAATAGATCCCACTCTTTTATCGGTACAAGGTATTGGAAATATCGTAGATATTATAGGATCAAAGTACGCGTTCAGCGTAGTGCCTCATAACATATCAATAGGAGACGTTTTATATCACGAAAATGGCGGACACTATGTCAAGGTTGGAACCATAACAGATAAAGGGCCTGCGTTCGTAGAGGTGTTGTCTCCTTTAGTTTTAGTGCCCGATAATTCATTTATGTTTGTGGCAAAAAACACTGTAGCAGAGAGCTACGGGTTAAAAGGATATTTCGCTAGCGTTAAGCTTAGCAACTCCGACAGTAATCCAGTAGAATTGTTTGCAGTAAACAGCGAAGTAAGCAAGAGCTTCCCTTAAAATTTGTATATTTGCATGGAGTCTGACATATTGAAATACGTCCATGAAAACAGAGGCATACTCTGGGACAAAATAGCTACGTTCAACGAGCAACTAATGAGTGTTAGTGCTACGGCGATACATGGCACAGAAGAAATGCAGGAGCAATTTCCTGTAACACATCACTTAGAGGATGGGTTATACACAAGGGAGATATTCATGCCAAAGGGTACAGTTGTTGTTAGTTTTATACATAAACAAAACCACCCCTCTTTCTTCTTAAGTGGAGAAATGTCAGTACTCAAAGACACTGGGGAGATAGATAGGATCAAAGCCCCAATGAAAGTAATGACTGAGATAGGTACACAAAGAGTGGCTTACATGCACGAGGACTGCGTTTGGGTTTGCGTGTATAGAACAGATAAAGAAACAATAGAGGAGGCCGAGAGAGACGTTTATACTAGCGACTATAGAGACCTACCAGAGCATATTATATTAAATAAGAAATTATTATGGCAGGAGTAATAGCAGGAATATCAGTAGCAGCGTTAGGCTCAGCCGCACAAATAATGAGCGGAGCAAAGAGAGCTAAGCAAGCTAAGCAAGCACTCAGAAACTTTCAAAGACAAGAGCTAAAGAACGTAACCAAAGGTATGAGAGTATCTACTATGGGCGCTGAGATGCAAACTAGAGAGGCGCAAAGGAGATTCGCTACTAGTGTTGACGCACTAAGGTCCGGAGGCGTTAGAGGTTTAGTTGGCGGAATGGGACAGGTTGAACAACAACAGCAAATGCAGCAGCAACAAATAGCGGCTGGCCTAGACCAACAACAAGTATCTATAGACAGAATGGCAGCCCAAGACGAGGCTAACATGAGACAAATGAGGGAGCAAAGAGACAACCAAGCCATACAAGGCATGGGCGCTGAACTAGCGGCTGGAAGGGCGCAAGTGTCAGCTGGTATACAAGGTATTGCTCAAGCGGGTGTGTCCATGGCTACAATGGGTATGGCATCAAAAGCTGGAGAAGCAGCAGGAGCAGTATCAGAAGGAGCCTCAAAAATAAATAAAGCAGGATTGGCTGCGTTAAACGTTGGGTCACAAGCCGCGTTGGCGCTAGGTAATAACATGTCTGTTATGCGCGCTAGTAAGCAGTCTTCTTTTACGCCGCCTTCGCAACTAAACAACGTAAATTCTTTTGCTCCACAACAGCAATACGAATTACATAAACCAGACTTTAACGACAATCCATTCAATAATTAACATGGCAGAAAGCGGAGCATATTACCAAGGACTTGGCCAAGCGGCTAATGTTAAACCTGTTGACTTCGGAAGCATTGCAAGTGCATTTGCTGACGTTGAAATGAGAAGAAGAGAGAAGCAGGAGATACAAGACAAAGAGAGAGAGAAGCAGCAGATAGAAGCATATAAAGAGTTTGGTGTTATATACGAACAGTATGAGCCAACTAGCTTGCAGAACCTAAATGTTATTGGGGCTGAAATAAAAAATAAAATACTAGAGAAGGCCCAGGCCTACAACAAGGCACTCAAAGAAGGTACTATGAGTTACGCTGATTATTACAAGAACAATATGATGCTAAAGTCTCAGTCAGAAAAATATAGATCATTCATATCTAACATAGGTACATTCGCCGAACAAGTACAAGCTAAAGGCGATAACATATCAGCAGAGACTTCTCAAATAAACGAACTCATAAGCAACATGCTAGAGGAGGGGGTTAATGTTGTAGAGGACGAAAATGGCAACATATCTTTTATGTCTAAAATAGGAAGCAAGCCAGCTTTGGTCCCTTTTGATATGCTAGACAAAATAACTCAAGTAAAGGACAAGATTAATATATACGAGCCCCTAGAGACTATTCTTTCTACTACAAAACCAAACGTGGAGACAAGTAAAAATTTAGTTACAACTACTTACCTGACTAACGGAGAGCTTAACGAGTCACAAAAAGACTACGTGTCTAAGTGGTTTAAGGGGAAGACGGACGGAGAGATATACGACATATTAGAGTCTATGGATCTAGAGGCTGAAACAGTAGTTGGCCCACAAGGCTTTAGGCTTAAAAATAAAGATGAGGCTATAAAGTTGGCGATGGAAAATTATATGGACGAGGCTAAGACATTCTTAAAAGGAAAGGATGTAAGGGATGAGTTTAAAGGCAAGCAATTAACAAGCAGCCAGGCAAACATATACTCTCAAATAGAAGCAAGAAATGAAACACTGAATGAGAACGAAAAGACAATAACAAACGTTGTTAAGAACGGACTCGAATTAACATACAGAAAGGCACAAAGAATACCACTAATAAAACTAAAAGGTAAAAACTATTCAGACGTAAACGTAGTTAAGTATGTAACAGGCGATGAAGGATTCCCAGACAAAGTGGTGATCACTGTTCCTAGTATTACTCAAGTAGGAGTTAATGAGGTGCTTGAGATTCCTTTAACAGACCTAGGGGAAATAAAAAACATGAGAGACTTCTTGAATATTCCAGGAGTAAAAACAAATGCAGGAACTAATACTCCTGAAGCTAATGCGCCTGAAAACAATAAAGCTCCAAGATCATGAACGAAGAGTACTTAGTAAATTTATATTCATGGATCGACAGTCAAGACTCGACATTCAAAGAAGACGTAGACATAGAATCATTTAAGCAAAAAATGCTAAATGAGGATTACGTAAAAAGTATATATGAGTGGATTGGATCCATAGACAATACGTTTTCAGAAGACATTTCTCCAGACATGTTCTCAGAAAAGGTCGGTTTAAAAAAAAAAGACGATTCCAATTTGGAGATGGACAATATGGATTCAGATTCAGAGGATACTTCATTGGAGTCTCCAGATCTTGAGCCACAAAAAATACTAGTAGATCAATTAGACGCTTACAATAAGAAGCACGACGAACTCACTAGTGACTTTAGGAAGTATAAGAAAGAAATATTTGACACTAACATTCAGCTCTTAAAAGAAGAGAAAGAGGCTGGCGCAAGGACGCCTGAGCTATTAGCTAAAAGACAGGAGTTAGAAAAAAGAATAGATACCCTAAACCAAAAAGAACTAAACTTAAATGAGTTTAAGGTAACTCTAGCAAAACAAAAAGCTAAGACACAAAAAGAAGCTGCTGAGTATATAGATAAGAAAGCCGGAGGTGGGTCTTTTATTGGAGCCATGTACAACTCTCTCTTGTCTGGTTTTGAAACAGGAGGCGCTGGGTCAGGTGGTATTGCTACGGATCTAGCTACGTTATTCCTACCTAATTTTGGTATGTCTGACGATGACTACAACAAAATGAAGAAGGACGGAATGTCCGACACTCAGATACTAGACAAAGCAAGGAAATCCACAAGAGCAGATTTATTACCGGCTGTAAGATCGGGTTTAAGTTTCGCAAAAGACGACAGTACTACAGAGGCTTATATATCTAAAAGAAGCGAAGAGAGCGTAGTGTTTGAGGGCATGACAGGTATGGCGGCTAGTTTACCAGCTATGTTAGCACCAAAAGCGCAACGTATTATTGGATTCGCCTTAATGGGCATGGAGGCTATTGACAAGGAAACAGAAAACAATCCTGACTTTGCGGATATAACTGAGTCTGAAAAGTATATCGTTAAGACGCCAATAGCGATAGTAGCAGCAATTCTTGAAAATATCGGATTAAGAAACATCGTCTCTGGGAACTCATCTTTGTTGAATTACATAACAAGACAAGTCCTTGGCAAAACAACAAAAACAACTACCGCCAAAACGTTTACTGAATTAGTAAATAAAGAGGTAAAAAATGCTGTAGTTAAATTTGGACTAAGAGTAGGGGCCGCTGGTGCAGCAGAGTTTGAAACAGGTGCCGCTCAGTACGCATTTGAGGTTGGAGTAAAAGAACTTTATGACGCAGCAAAAGGAAAAGATCTATTTAAAAACCCAGAAACAATTGGAGAGTTTATAGGCAAAACAATAAGATCAGGTGTAGCAGAAGCTATAGGTGGATTTACTATGGGGTCTGTAACAAGCTCATTGCAATCTTATAGAGAAAACAAATCAGCAAAAGCCATTGAGAAGAATTTTGACATTATAAATAAATTTGTAGAAGACGACCAACTTTACAACGCATACAAAACTCACTTAGCTTCAGAGCTTAGGGAAGGCAACATAACTAAAGAGCAGTACGACGAGCAAATAGAAAACCTTAATGAAATAAAAAATATATCTTCTAAGATTCCTAAAAACATAAGCACTGAAAACAGAAGAAAAGCTTATGACTTAATAAGAGAAAAGGCTCAGGTTACCAAGGAGATGGAAGGCATGGATGATGCACTAGCTACTCCAAACAAAGAAAGGTTGCAAGAGATAAACAACGAGCTTGTAGACATAGCCAAACAACAAGTCCAACAACAGGAAAATGTTCAGGAAACAAAGACTGAGCCTAAAAAAGAAAGTGTTGCAGACTTACTTAATAGGCCTGTTATATTAAACTCACTTGCAGGCTCTGAATTGGTTACGCCTATACAGGGAGATCTATATATAGAAGGCCAGCAAGTAGTAATAGAGGATGAGAACGGTAACATCACAGAGCTTGGTATAAGCAAAGAAGAGGCTGCTACAGCAAAACTCTCTGATCTAGGTATACAAGAACAAGTAGCCTCAGTAACAGCTACAGAGGATGGTAATTTACTATTTAATGGAGAGACCCTTGTAACAGAAACATCTAAAATAAGAAGAAATAAAAGAGGCGAAATAAGCAGTGTTACATTAAGGAACGAAGACGGATCTGTGACTAGGACCCTTAGAGGTGCTGAGGCAGAAGAGGCTGCGTACCAGATACTACTCAAGAAGGCCACTAGCCCAGAACAGGCACAATTCATAAACGAACAACTAGAACAAAATGACGAATTTAGAGAAGCTACAGCAGCTCCCCAAGCAGAAACAGATACAGATACTGAGCAAACTCCAAAAGGGAACCGATTCAGAAGTGAGCCTCTACAGGACGCGACAGAAATTAGCAATAGAATTACAGGAAGAGAGCGCAGAGATACAGAAGGACCTAGACAGTTTGAAAGGTTAGATCCAGAGAAATCTAAAAAAATAGCTGACGCTTACGACAAGCTAGAGAACAATCCTAATGACCCAGTAGTAAAAAGATCATACGAGGCGCTAGTAAAAGAAACACTAGATCAGTATCAGGCAATGCTTGACGCTGGGTATTCTATTGAGATAGACAATGAAGAGCCTTACGCTAACTCATCTGAAATGATAGATGATCTTAGAGAGAACAAAAGAATTAAAATCTTCTCTACTGAATCCGGCTTCGGAGATCAAGGTATTACAGATAAGCAAAGAAAAGAAAATCCTTTACTATCTAGTACTAAATTCAAAGACGTAAACGGTGAACCATTATTAGCCAACGATGTGTTTAGAGCCGTGCACGACTTCTTTGGTCATGCGCAGGAAGGTAATTCATTTGGTCCAAGGGGTGAGGAGATAGCGTGGCAAGTGCACTCTGAGATGTATTCTGAAGACGCAAGAAGGGCGTTAACAACTGAGACTAGGGGCCAAAATTCCTGGGTTAATTTTTCAGGGGTAAACGAGAAAGCTTTTAAATTGAGAGACGAAGCAAGGGAACTAAGAAAAAAGGCTGATGGCATTAAAAATCCTAAGAAGAAAGAAAGGATGCTTAAAAAGGCAAAGGCCTTAGTGGACCAAGCTTACGCGTCTATGAGTTTTGCTGATCAAAAGATAGGGCTGCTTTCTGATGAGTTTGTGTTTGAAGAAACAAAAGAAATAACAGCTGAACAGGTTGTAGAGGCTGGAGACAAAAAACTGAAAGAGAAACTTGTTAAACCAGGGCTATTCAGTAAAGAAAGAATGACTATCCTTAGGGAGAAAATATTTGACAGACAAGCCAGGGTTAAAAACATGCTTAAAGGCATTAAGTCGAAAGACGCAGTTAAAGCGGCTAACTTAATAGTGGTTAAAGCTGGGGCCAAGGGCTATGCCAACGCTAGGTTTAAAGAAGCTGAAAAGAAAATATTTTCAGGGCTAAGCTCTAAACAACAAAAAGAATTAGACACGTTTATATATGCTAGGCGTATTATATCCATAGTTGAAGCAAAAGGAAGGTATAAGTCTTTTGCAGGTTATGGGATTAACGAAGCCAGAAGAGACATGGCTAGATGGAAAAATGAATATGGAGACAAAAAATATTCAGATTTTACTAAAAGAGCTGACGCCTATTTTGATGAATACAAAAAAAGTTTAGCAAGACTACAGGAGGCTGGGTTAGTATCTGAAAAACTTTATAAAGAAATATCTGCTATAGACTATTCGCCTATAAAAACTATAGACTATATGATCACTGAAACCAGTGATGAGGATGAAATAAGTCGTATGGCTACGATGAATGGAATTACTAAGGAACAAATAAAAAGACTTACAGAGCAAAATAAAAGGGAAATAATCACAGACTCTAAGTGGTTGCTAGAAACAAATATCGGTTCTGTTGAATCTAAAATATTCGAAAACAAAATGCTCCTAGCGTTTGACGACGCAATTAACACCGCTACAAAAGAGGAGTTAGCAGTTATAAGGGAAAATATAGCAGACCCAAAAGACAAGTCTAAACAGTTTGACCCTGGATATAAGAAGGTTAAGTTCTTTAGAAACGGGAAGGAGCAATCACTTCTTATGAAAGAATCATTCGCAGACAAACTTTTAGATGTTAAAACAAAATCAATTCTTGACAATGTTGGAAAACTGACAGGGACCCAAGTACTAAGATTCATGGCAACGGGTGGTAACCCATTGTTTATAGTTGGTAACACAGTTGTTGATTTTCAAAACATAACATTATTATCAGATACCTATAGCAGTTTTAAGGCTCTAGGAGGTCTTGAACTTGCTTATGACTTTACTAAAAACTTTTTAAGAAAAGCCGCGGCAACAAAAAGCTATCAAAAAACATACATGGATTTCATGGAGCACGGAGGAGGAATGGACTATCTTTCATCTGATGGATTAAGAGCACTACAAAACCTAAAACCACTTAATAAAATAAAAAAACAAACAAGAGATATTCTTTTAGGATGGGGAAGGCTTATGTCAATTGCAGGAGAAACATCTGAAGTATCTTTCAGGTTAGCTGTTTACGAGAAAGAAATTTCTAATTTAACTAAAAAGTTTAAAAAAGAGAACAACGGGTCTAATCCAACAGGACAAGATCTAGAGGATTTAAAGTTTGAGGCTGCAAGAATATCTAGAGAGACAATTGACTTTAGTCAAGGAGGATCATCTATTAAAGACGCAGACAAAGCACTTCCCTACCTAAACGCAGCCACACAAGGTTTTAGGAAAGGAGTCGATTACGCACAAAAAAATCCAATTGGGTTTGCATCTAGCATGCTTCAATACGGAGTAATGGCAACGTCAATGGCAACATTTTCATTGGCAATGTTGGTTAAAGGACTCAAGGATAACGACGAAGAAGATAAAATATCGGATATTTTAAATAGCGTTAGCCAGTATGAAAAATCAATGTACCACATATTGTTTACCGGAGAAAAAGATGACAAAGGGGAGTATAAATACATAAGAATAAAAAAACTGCCATTCGTTGCTACTCTTTCAACATCAATGGAACAATTAGTTTACCAGAAAATGCTTAAAACTAAAGGTATAGATTACGAAGTTGACAACAAGGCTATAACTACATCTTTTGCATCCTCACTACCAGTAGCGATAGATATATCTGGAAACTTACCTGAAGCAGTTATGGGTTTACTATCTAGAAACCCAGCCTTCTCCAGTTTAATGGCTATAGGGATCAACTATGACACGTTCACTAAGGAACAAATATTCAGAGAGCCTAAAGGAAAAAAGATAAAAGAGTCGGCTAAAGGACTAATGGATGATAAAGTAGAAAAAGTATATAAGGATATTGGTCAGGCTATAAGTTTATCTCCAAAAAAACTAAAGGTTGCTATAGAGAAAATAGTTACAAGTCCAGGGACAAATCCAATGGTTGGGATATTCCACAGCTCTTACGAAGGATTATTTTCTGATGAAGCAAACAAAAAAACATTCAATGAAGCCTTTAAAGTTTTTAAAGATAATACGTTTAGAAAAGTAATTAGATCAACAAATAAAAACATATTAAAGTACTCCAAAGAAGATCAGCAAGAAAAAATAATAATGGAGTATGACACTGAATTGTACAATAAGGAAAGAGACATGTACAATAAGATAAATGAAATATATGACTCAGGAGAGGAAATGGACAGCAAACAGCTTGAAGAAATGGTGAGAGAAAG
>Ga0209653_1002710_pt1 | contig 12660 bp, 8 predicted proteins | sample SaaInl6LU_22_DNA_FD_184644 | JGI IMG/M metagenome (GOLD analysis project Ga0209653, IMG submission 184644) | Marine microbial communities from expanding oxygen minimum zones in the Saanich Inlet - ESP_116LU_22_DNA (SPAdes) (version 2) | ecosystem: Environmental > Aquatic > Marine > Intertidal... | reverse complement strand
CGACCTCCCATACAAAATGCTCATTGGGGTTTAATGTCACTTCACGAGTCATCGTTAAATGATTTTGAATACTCAGCTCTAGCTGAACGGCCTGACCTGCTATGATACCGACTCGACCATCCACAAGCTCAACCAACTTTCCATCCACTCGCAAGGAAGCGCTCATCGCCTTCGGAATGACAAGCTCCAACATACCTGGTCGCGGCGAGAGTTGAGCGTTTACCCGCATCTTCTGCGAATCGGCGACATTTATCGTATGTGCCGCCGAGATGTAGAGCGGATGTATCAAACGCACTTGCACCAAACCTTCATTAATCCCCTCAAAAACACCATCCGCGTAAGGCATCAAATCACCATTGAGCTCAACACTTAAGTCCTTAATCAGCGCCTCAACTTGATCCTCTGCAACTCCAAGAAACGAAACGTCAAATGCCAGTGTTCCAGATCGTGGCGCCAGCTCTCCAAAATCAAGCTCCAGTTGTTGCCCTGCGCTCACCTCAACACGGCGACCCAGCGACCGGCAGCCGTCTAAGTGCGCAACAATTAAGTGTTCTTTACCCGGCTCAATCGATTCCAAGGTCAGCGGTGTCACACCTACGGGCTCATCATTCACTAGAATACGTGCACCTTCTGGCTGCGTATGAATCTGCAAGCTCGTCGGCAAAGGCATCAGCTCCACTTTCAACTCAGTGATTTCTCCGAAAGCGATTTCTTGGTCGTTTATAATATGCGATGCATAACCCTCCTTATCTACTAGGATTTGATAGGTGCCTGCAAAAATACCCTTCTTGAGAAAGAAAATACCCTCGCTATTAGTCACACCGAGCTCGACCTCCCCACCACGTTCGTCGATGACGGAGATGGTTGCATTGGGCTCAGAAGAAACTTTGATATCCGCCCATGCGGGCTGTAGTTCGACGTCCAAATTCACCGGTTCAAGCTTCCCCTCTGGAATGGTAATGTTTACGCGCTTGTTATTATGGTGGGGTGCAGTGATAGCTAAATCATATTTACCTGCTTGGACCCTCAGACGGATCACACCATTATTCGAAACAAATTTCTCACCAAAATCCACAAACTGTATCTTGGCTACTGAAGGTTTCACCGAAACGACGAAATTCGGAGTTTCAGTGCCCACGACTTGCTGCGCAATATTTCTGGAGTATTCCTCAGATTCGGTAAACGAGACACGCATAAAATAAGCGGCCAATGCCGTCAAAGACACCCCAACTAAGCCAATCAAGCACAACCTAAATACACGCGCACGCGAGGCACCATCCTCTGTATTTTTTTTGGGAGCTAGAATTCGATCTATCTGTCGCTGCACAAAGCTTTCGGCCTCTACAGCGCCATCAGGCCCGACATCTCTGATCCCCAGCAAGGCAATCTTGCAGGATCGATACCGCGCATCCGATTCACGCGCGATACAGTTGCGAAAAAATATATCCCAACCTTCCGAGAGGCCTTCAACATGAGTGCTCACCTCATGGTATGTCGTGATACCCGCCTTATGCCCGGTCACCAGCCAATACCCGATCATGCCGACGGCAAAGACATCGACTCGTGAATCTTCACTTTGCCCCGCCTTATACTCTGGGCTCATGACATCGAAAGAGTTCAGGCGCCCGATAGACTTATTGGAAACAAGAGGTGAAACAGAAGCGGAGACAATCGACTCAAACAATTCCACACCTAGAGTCAGCTTAATGCCCACACCTAAAATTTGCAAAGAACCATCCTCTTGAATGAAGATTAGATCCGATTCTAAATCACGATGATCCAGTCCTTTTGAATGTGCATAACCGAGCACACCCAGTAGTTGAGCCATCACACGCGTGCACGTATTCGTATCTAAGCCTTGCTCACCTGGTTGGCCATGCGTTTCGAAATACTGGCTTAATGGCTGCCCTCTTACGGGCTCTAGAAAAATACAATGACGCCCGTTAATCAATCCGCTATCTTTTATCTTGGGAATGCTCTCATGATCAAAATTCTCTAGCGTCTTTTGCAGGCTCTGTAAGCGCTTCAAGAAGCGGCCATCTTCAACCGTGCGAGAATGAAAAATACCAACGGTAACATCACTCAAGTCACGCACATGCTGCATGTGGTAGTAATTCGCAATCAAGCCAGCGGTTAAACACTTAACCACTCGAAAGTTACCAAAACTTTCCCCTGCTTCCATGATGCGATCCTTCGCAGGTTCATTTTTATAATCAGCGCTCGGCGGCTTTGACTGCGGCTCTTCGTTATCCATCCGATTTTCACATCAGCCTAAGAAATTCACGACGGTATCCACGATGCGCTCGACAGCAGCTAATTTGCCCGGCCCCTCGTAGCCGCAGGCCAGCATCCCCGTATCGGGCTCGATAAAATGGTAACCACGCTCACGCAATACAGCCAAATTGGCTTGGGTTGCGGCATGGGCTAGCATCTTACCGTTCATTGCTGGCGCGATCATCACCGGCGCGGGTGTCGCCAAATGAATCGAAGTCAACAAATCTGCTGCAAGGCCATGCGCAAACTGCGCGATGCAGTGCGCCGTGGCTGGTGCCACCAACAAGAGATCCGCCTGGTCTGCCAACTCGATGTGCCCCGGTTGCCAAGCTTCGCCCTCATTCCAGAGGTCTGAACTGACTGGCTGGCGTGCAAGCGTCTGCAAAGTCAGTGGCTGGATGAAGCTACAGGCCCCCTTAGTCATCACAGGGAACACCTGAGCGCCGAGCTCTGTTAAGCGACTCGTAATGTCGGCAGCCTTGAACGCAGCGATCGATCCAGTCACCCCAAGAATAATTGTGCGGCCCTTCAAAACTGCTTTCATTTCTGACACTCGTCTAAAAATGAGGACTTTCACCCAGACAAACAAGTCTCAATTCAGCTTTCATAAGCTGCGTATGTGACTCGACTGAATACTAGAATGAGCAGACTCTTGACAGTAGATGCACTCAATGAATGCTCCTACACGATGCAAACCACTATCGGCACTCATGCGAGCCTACTAGGGCGACTCAACGAACCACTCCCCCTGTGGGACTTGAAATAAACGAACTGCAGCACCAAAGCCCGCCATCTGCTCATACGAGCAAGTGTTCAAAGCTGTAAAGTCAGTTTCGCTTTGGCATTTAGGTAAAACCACACAACTATATTGAACCGATTGATCCACGATGACTATGCAAACAGGCAACATCACCAAATACATTCCCTTTAAAACCATACCTTTAACCGACCGAACTTGGCCGGACAAGGTGATCGAGCATCCGCCAATTTGGGCGAGCGTTGACTTGCGCGATGGCAACCAAGCCCTCGCGACACCCATGAACGTGGATGAGAAACTCGAACTCTTTCAACTCCTCGTCGAAATCGGGTTTAAAGAAATTGAGGTCGGATTTCCGTCTGCAAGCGATACTGAGTTTAATTTCATTCGCCGCCTTGTTGAGGAAAACCGGATACCTCAAGACGTCACCTTGCAGGTCTTAGTGCAAGCGCGTGAGCATTTAATACGACGCACTTTTGAAAGCCTTGAAGGCGTCTCAAAAGCCATCGTGCACCTATACAACTCGACCTCGCCACTGCAACGCCGCGTGACCTTCAATAAAACCAAGGAAGAAATCAAAGACATCGCCGTCGAGGGCACCCGCTTAGTAAAAAGCCTAGTTGCGAGCATTCCAGACACACACGTCCGCCTACAATATTCACCGGAGAGTTTCTCCGATACCGAAGTCGATTATGCCCTAGAGGTCTGCGAAGCGGTCATGGCAGAATGGCAACCCACCGAAGATGCTAAGATCATCCTAAATTTGCCAGCAACTGTCGAAGTCGCAACCCCCAACGTGCATGCCGATCAAATCGAATGGTTCTGCCGCAACTTAAAAGAGCGCAATAAGGCAATCATCAGTTTACATACTCACAATGATCGCGGCACAGGCGTCGCCGCCACTGAATTGGGGCTCATGGCCGGAGCAGACCGAGTCGAAGGCACGCTTTTCGGCAACGGTGAGCGCACGGGAAACCTCGACATTGTGACGGTCGCGCTCAATCAATACACACAGGGTGTCGACCCTTTGCTTGATTTTAGTAACTTATCACACATTCGTTCGGTTTACGAGCGCGCAACTCGCATGTCTGTGCACGATCGCCACCCCTACGCTGGCGATCTCGTCTTCACCGCATTCTCAGGATCACACCAGGATGCGATTAAAAAAGGCATGGACCTACGCGCAAAAGACACCTCCGATACGACTCGCTGGGAAGTGCCCTACCTTTTAATCGACCCCGAGGACATCGGGCGCGATTACGAAGCAATCATTCGTATCAACAGCCAAAGCGGTAAAGGTGGCGTCGCCTATATTTTGGACCGCGACTACGGTTTAGATCTACCCAAGGCAATGCACCCAGAAGTGGGCACAGTCGTCAACAATGCCGCTGATACAGGCAGCCGCGAACTTTTACCCAACGAAGTGCACGATGTATTCCAGCGCGAATACGTAAACGTGAAGGAGCCACTCGAGATCGTGTCAATCACCCGTGAAGACTTTTCCAAAACGGGCGAAGTCAAAGTTGAGGCCGCCATTCGATACAAGGGGGAAGCCAGTGAAATCACTGGTATTGGTAATGGCCCTATTAGTGCATTTGTGGATGCCCTTGAGCAAAAAGGTTGGAAGAACTTCACACTCATTGATTACCGTCAACACTCGATTGGCAGCGGATCAAAAACTCAAGCAGCCGCCTATATTCAAATCAAACAAGAGGATGGCATGCCAGCTTTTGGCTGTGGAATCGACGGCAGCATCGAGCTCGCAGGGCTTAAAGCCTTGGTAAGTGCAATCAACCGCGCCTACCTCGCACAGACTGAATAAGCCGAGATAATGCAAGCGGTCGAATCGGCGCATGAATGACGTCGTGAAAGCCAGATAGTTTACACATTTCTATCGAAACCGCTCGATCCCTTGGCGCATAGCCGATGATAGATGCGGTTTTTTTGATCGCGATGTTATTACTGATCTGGCGACACAACTCCAAAGCTCGAGACTCATCCTCCATACAGATAAAGATAATGTCGTAGTGACGCCGCATGAAAGCACCTGTGCTTAGATCAAAGTCGGGACACTGGTGAGGAATGTAGCCCAATTTCCGACAAGCATAGAATAAGTGCCGAGTCGCCTCCTTCGAGCCTGCTACGACAATATCGCACGGATGCTGATTGGCGATTTGATCGACTCTCTCAAATGGATTCGGTGTCAAGCTTGCGAAGGCTGTATCCTCAGCTATAAATTCAGTGCGAACCGTAAAATTAAAAGTCGTCCCCTCCCCCTCGGTGCTTTCCAGCCATATCGTTCCCCCCATGGCATTCACTAATCGCTTCGAGATCGCGAGGCCGAGCCCAGTGCCACCATACTTACGGGTTGTAGACGCATCCACCTGACTGAATGCGCGAAACAAGACATGTAATCGCTCCTCAGGGATACCAATTCCAGTATCTCGAACAGACACCTTGAGATAGGCGCATTCACCCCCATCCAAATAGCCTACTTTCAACATCGGATCTGGCCGATGAGCTTCTGGTAATGCCTCCAGTTTAACTCGATTAACACGAATTTCTACCTCTCCTGAATCTGTAAACTTCAAGGCGTTCGACAAAAGATTCTGGACCACTTGTCGCAACCGCTCCATGTCGCCGAGCGCAAATTCTGGCAGCTCACGATCAATGTTTAAATCGAGCTTGATCGCTTTCTCGTCTACTCGAACTTTAAACAACTTTAAGCATTCTTTAAAACACAGATGCAAGGGATACTCTTGCACCTCTAAATCAATTCGGCCCGAATTAACCTTAGAAAAGTCCAAAATTTCATTCACTAAAACCAGCAAACTGTTACCGCTATTGTTAATCGTCTGAGCGAGATCCAACTGATCTTCATCGAGCTCTGAATCAGCTAAAAAGCTTGAAAGCCCAATAATGGCATTGAGGGGCGTGCGTATCTCGTGCGAGATCGTCGCTATAAACTCCCCCTTTGCCTCACTCGCCATCTCGGCCTCCTCCTTCGCATGTCGGAGTTCAATCTCAGCCTGCTTAAGCTCGGTGACATCCTGCAGCGTCCCAATTATACGCTTAATTGAACCATCATCGAGGCGTTCCACCACACTCACGTAGTCTTGAACCCAGATGAAGCCTTCGGCTCCTTTGCGTATCCGATAATCAATACGAACAGACTCTCCGGCGTCTTCAAAATAATCACGATAGGCAGCATGCACACGATCTCGATCATCTGGGTGGATACGTCATCAGTCCAGAGCGAAAGGGCCCAATATCAAAAATCGAAAAAATAAGTGCCAACAAACACGTCACCACTGTCACTGCAATCGCCCCGCGCATGCGTAAACGCAATCCACCCAAGACAGCCACACCCAAAGCCAACGGTAAAAGCAAGTCACCCGCAAATCCAGCAGCCCCCAAGCCCATCAACGCGAAGCCTTGAGTGATCGAAAATACCAAACAAAATAGAATCAACTCTAGTGCGCCAAGATCACTATGACTCGCTCCGCTCCTACGATTTCGCTGTCTATAAACATCCATACTACCAGCAGCATCTAATGTAACATGCAGCACCGCTAAATGATGCGCTCTCTTCAGCCGACCCGCAAACGAATTGCATCCCGAACGAGAAGATCCACAGCGTGACGATCGCTCAACTAGGACGCAGCAAAACCTTACCTAAGCGCGGCAATGAATCATGCGCCAGCGCCGCGCTATATTCATTGAACGTATAGGTGCGCTCAATCGGCAAGCGAAGGCTCCCCTCACGCATCATTTCATAGACCGCATCCATCACCGATCGCACCGCTTCAGGGCCACGACTTTGCGACCACTGATCCCACCAAAAACCAACCAAACGCACATCATTGAAAATTAAAAAACGTGTCGGAAAACGCACCAGATCGCCGACCATGCCACCAAAGGTCACCTGAGTGCCGCCCTCGCCAAGCGCCTTGATTTGATCGATCGCACTGTCCCCACCTACTGAGTTTAAAGCCAAACGTATCGGCGCACCACCAGTCAAATCATTGACTTGCTTGACCCAGCCACTGCCCTCAACCACCACATGATCCGCCCCCATTGCCTTCAAAGGTGCCGCAAGTGACTCACGACGCACTTGGCTGATGGTCTTATAGCCGAAAGCTTTCGCCATCTGAACCACCGAAAGACCCACTGCTGAATTACCTGCATTTTGGACCACCCAAGACCCAGGCTCTAAATCCACAACATGCTTCAGCAAACAATAAGCAGTCGGTGGATTAATAAATGAAATTGCTGCCTGCTCAACTGGCACATCGCGAGGCACGACAAACACCTCAGAGGCAGGCATACAGGCATATTCACACCAAGCGCCTTGCTTCTCGGAGAAGCGCACATGCATACCCACCGATAAACCACTCACACCAGCACCCAAAAGATCAATCACCCCCACGCCTTCTCGACCAGCAATGGCTGGCAACTCTCGAAGCTTTCCATAACTACCACCCATCATACCGCGGTCCGATGGATTGATCGCTGCCATCAATAAACTCACCCTAACTTCACCAGCCTTTGGCTCAAGCAAAGGAACCGTCTCCAACACTAACACCTCCTCAGGTTTGCCAAATGAGTGATGTCGAATTGCTTTCTGTGATTGCATAGAACCAGTCGTGCCGAAAGTTGCACTCAATCGCAAAACAAAATGATTCAAGGTTCGACCTAAGACCGCCTTCATTCCAACTTTTCAGTTTTACTAATTTTCAATTTAACTTCCTCTCATCCCATGCACCCATTTCTCACAAAAGACTTCCACATCCGCTGGTCCACACTCACACCTGAGCATATCGAAACCGATATCACGAAAGCACTCAACGATGCCAAGTCATCGGTCGATGCGGTTGCAGCCCTAGCCCAGTCGAACGAAGCCTTGAGCTATCAAAATACAATCGTCGCCCTAGATGATGGTCTCGAAGCGCTCAACCGCGCATGGGGGCTCATCAGCCATTTAGATTCCGTCTGCAACAGCTCCGAATTGCGCGATGCACACAATAAAATGCTCCCCAAAGTCTCTGAGTTTTACTCCAGCATACCACTCAATCAAAACCTTTGGAATACACTCAAGGCATTTGGCGAAAGCGATGCTGCACAGACACTCTCCACAACGAAGCAACGCTACTTAAAGGAAACACTCATGGATTTCCGTGAGCAAGGTGCCGACCTCCCACCCGCACAAAAGAAGCGCGCAGGTGAGCTACAAAGCCGCCTCGCAGAACTCACGCAAAAATATTCTGAAAACTGCCTCGATGCCACCAATGCTTGGGAAAAAATCATCACCGATGCATCCGAACTAGCGGGTCTACCACAGTCCGCACTTGATGCCGCCAAGCAAAGCGCAACACAGAAAGGTCACGACCAAGCTTGGCGCTTCACACTCCAAGCGCCTTCATACATCGCAGTCATGACCTACGCCGAAAACGACGCATTACGCAAAGAAGTATGGCAGGCATTCGCAGCGATTGGCCGCAATGAGCCCCACAACAATCGCGAGCTCGTGCGCGAGATCCTCGACTTACGCCACGAATTTGCACAACTCGTCGGACAAGCCAACTTCGCCGACCATGTTACCGAGCGCCGCATGGCAGCCTCTGGCAGCGCAGCACTCAAATTTGGCGAAGCCATCTTTGAAAAAATCAAAGGCGCATTCGACGATGAAGTAGCCACTTTGCGCAGCTACAAAGCCAAAGCCTCCGAGCAAACAATCGAGCCACTCGAACCGTGGGAAATCGGCTATTGGGCAGAACAACAACGCAAAGCAAACTACGATTTCGACGAAGAAGCCCTGCGCCCCTACTTCCCGATAAACCGAGTGATCAGCGGCATGTTCGATATCGCACAACAAATTTTCGGGCTTCGCATCGAAGCACGTGCCACGCATTACAACGCCCCAGAAAGCCCCACCGAAAACCCAGAAAACTTGCCTGAAGTTTGGCACCCCGAAGTCAACTACTACGACCTTTTCGATTCCGAAACCAACGAACAACTCGGCTCTTTCTACGCAGATTGGCATCCTCGTGAATCCAAACGTGGCGGCGCATGGATGAACTACTTCATCACCGGAAATCGCGATTCAAGCGTCGGCCCCCGCACCCCACACCTAGGACTCATCTGCGGAAACCTGACCCCATCTATCGGCGATCAACCCGCACTCTTAAACCATCGCGAAGTCGAAACCATCTTTCACGAATTCGGACACCTACTCCACCACCTCTGTGGCGAAGTCGAAGTCAAATCTCTCAACGGCGTCAATGTCCCATGGGACTTTGTCGAACTCCCCTCACAAATCATGGAAAACTGGTGCTGGGAGCGCGAAAGCCTCGACCTCTTCGCGCGTCACCACGAAACCGGTGAACCCATCCCCCAAGACCTATTTGATAAAATGATCGCTGCGCGCAACTACATGAAAGCCAGCGCCAACACACGCCAACTCTCCATGGGTAAGATGGACCTCGAGCTACACATTAACTGGCCCGACTCAGACAAATCCGACCTCGACAGCTTTATTAAAGCAAAACTCGAAGGCTACATCCCCAAATACAAGACAGAACCCCAATCAAACGTCTTCAACTTTAGCCACCTCTTCAGTAGTCCGACTGGATACGCCGCAGGCTACTACTCCTACAAATGGGCCGAAGTCCTCGATGCCGATGCCTTCACACGCTTTCAAAAAGAAGGTATCCTCAACGCCCAAACTGGCCGCGACTTTCGCCAAAGCATCCTATCCAAGGGCAACTCTCAAGACCCCGCCCAACTCTTCAAAGATTTCATGCACCGCTCCCCAGACCCCAACGCACTACTCATCCGCGACGGCCTACTCAATTGAGAGCACACGCAAAAAATCACGAAGCACAACGCCGCTGCGATATCCTAACCGCCATCTCACTCATCATCTGAATTTTTTTAACAGATTAGTTAAACATTCTAACACAGCGTATTGAGTAAAATTACGATTAATACCACTTCTAGTATTGTTTGATCCGGTAGCGCAGGCGTTTCTCACGCCGCACGAAAGTTGGAGGTGCCTCGCAAGGGTCCATGCGCACCAAGAACGGGCCGCACTACCCTGTAAGTGAACCGATCCATCATCCTAAAGAAAGCAGTCAGGATTCAGAAGTCGGAATACAGGATTCACAATCAACCGATTGCAAAATTATACGCTTCGCCAATTTGGCGAAGCTCTCTGTCTATAAGTTCCTCAGGATAAACTACTGACTCCTGATTTCAGTATTCTGACTCCCTGCTTACGTAATTATCAGTAAGGAAGGCAGGAAAGCAGGAAACACTTACGAGACACACTGCAGCCTTCCGTGGCGTCCGAGGCGAAAAGGTAGCGGCGCACGTCCCCGAGCGCCATCGTAGCCACGACACTCTGCCGCTATTTCAGACAAGGAAACGCGGCGGCAGAGCGACGCGGCTACATCACAACAAAAGCAGCCACCTAGCAAGTTGACCATGCCTCAACGCTTATCCCCAGTCTGGTTGTTCCTCCAGCATCGCACCATCCACTGCCGTCCACCGCCCCACACTCAAAGATCCATTGGACTCACCATCTCCTTCTTGGTGCGACTTTTTACCGTGTGGGTATAAATCATCGTCGTCTTGATATCCGAATGCCCGAGCAGTTCCTGAATCGTGCGCATATCGACATTTGCCGCTTCAATTGAAGCTTCAACTTTTTCGGCATCGGCACTGAACGATCCTTGCGCCCCTTACCATCGTGGACGATCACCAGATCTTCAGCAAAATCTAGATCCCCAAGGCGCAGGTTCAGGCACTCCGACATCCGCAACCCGCAACCCGCAACCATACAGCACAGATACAATCAAATCAAAGGGGTGCTCCAATTCATTCAAAACCGCATCCACTTCCTCGCGAGTCAGCACCACCGGGATATACTTACTTTGTTTCGCTCGCACCACCCGATCCTTCAAATCGTAATCACGATTCAGAACATGACGAAACAAAAACAAAAGCGCATTGAATGCCTGGTTCTGCGTCGATGCCACCACCTTATGCTCAACCGCAAGATCAGTCAGAAATGCAGTCGCATGCGTATCCGAAACTGAGTCCACTGGTATATAATTGATGAAGCGCGCAAATTTTTGCACCCAAATCGAATAAGTTGAGAGCGTCCGTGGAGAATAATCGCGCCTCTGAATTTCGCCTTCCAATCGCTGGACCAAGTCCGACCAATCTGCTGATACCATACCCTCCGGCTCTAAAGAACGCCGAGGAGTGGCACGGGCAGCTTTCGCATCAGAGACCTTCGGCTCAGGCAATGGCGAATTCGGATCAAGCGCATCCGCAGGCACCATCTGTAAATAAATGGAAACCGCACGGCGAGCCTGCCGCTGCAATGAAACCGATTGCCCCTTAGAAGCCAACTTTTTGATAAACCCCTTCAGGATACGCTCTGCATCATTACTGGCGCCATACTTAGAGGCATAATCCAAATAATAGCGCACCCACTTCACATAATGCGGGAACTGCTTACTCGAAACTCCCACACCAGCGAGCAATTCCTGATACTTACGATGCACATGTAATGGTATACGAATCATATAAAGTTGATTACATATTATTCTTAATAGGGAAATAAGACATTAGGGAAAACTTATAATCAACACATAAATACGTTTGACTCGTAAAATTAGGTAGATAAAGTCATTTCTCTAATAATACGTTCAAAAAATGAAATCCACAATCTACGCCTTACTGTTTGGGCTATTTAGTGTGGGGTATTCCTACACTTTTACTTCAAATGAAGGCGCTGAATTCGACGGTGAGCTTCTTCAAGTCGAATCTGATACTGTGACCATCAGTCGCGCCTCGGATAAAACAGAATTTACTCTGAATAAATCTAGATTTAGCCGAGAAGATCAGAAGTATTTTGAAGAATGGGCAGCCAAGAATCCGCACTTGAACATGTCAGGCAGAAATGTTGCACAGATTTCATTACGTGCAACGACTGCACGAACCAACGACGAATCAATAATAAGAGAAACAGGCCGCACCTTTATCGACATTGATGTATCCAATTCAGTCTATTGGGATTATAATTGGATCACCGTTGAAACGACTGTGACAGCAACAGCCAGAGCAGAAACTGAAAAAGTTCGACTGAAAGGTGCCACCGTGCACGTGAAAGGTTCATCAGTTTCAGGACCAGTTTATACCCGACTTTACACAGCTTTTTTCGTGAAGTCGGGAGGTGTTCCGAAAGTCTTCAAGGTTGATGAAAGAAATGTAATGATCGATAGATCTCAGGGAGAATTGTTTACCAGCTGCAACCCTGTTGAGAATTACTACGGATACGGAACATTAGCCATAAATCTTGCGACTGGAAAAATGATCGGAGTCGCAGGATCAAACCATCAAATTGAACAGATATTGAAGCGCAAAGCCAATTCGGGAGAACTCTGAGCTGAATTTGAACCAATCGCGGTAGTCAACAGATTTCGCTGGCGCTCATCTGTGACTACGCTCGACGTTCGACAAAGAAATTGAGACACAAACCATCCCCATCTATCATCTCCGGACGAATCTTATTTTTATTATGTACCCAAGAACAAGAAAAGTGCGCTCCCTCACAGCCG
>Ga0209653_1002706_pt1 | contig 12667 bp, 9 predicted proteins | sample SaaInl6LU_22_DNA_FD_184644 | JGI IMG/M metagenome (GOLD analysis project Ga0209653, IMG submission 184644) | Marine microbial communities from expanding oxygen minimum zones in the Saanich Inlet - ESP_116LU_22_DNA (SPAdes) (version 2) | ecosystem: Environmental > Aquatic > Marine > Intertidal... | reverse complement strand
ACTGCAACAGGGCTTGCTGCAGGATCATACATTGCAGAAGTGAGTGATATAAATGGATGCCTAACATTAGATACAGTTACAATAAATAGTCCTTCTCAAATCATTCCGAATGATTTCACTATACCTGTTAGTTGCTCAGCAACAACTGTATGCGATGGTTCAGCTGTTGTAAAACCTACAGGAGGAACGGCACCTTTTACATTCGTTTGGTCTAGTACACAACCCATACCTTTTGGTCAAAACACCGATTCCATTTCAGGATTATGTATCGGTACGTATTCAGTAACTATTACAGATGCAAATAATTGTGACACAGTAGTGGCAATTAATGTTGCACAAGGAGGGACATATACTGCTACAATTAATGCAACAGATGAGTCATGTTTTAATTCGTGTGACGGTACTGCAGAAGTTATTCTATCAGGAGCAACTGTAGGCCCGCATACATATATTTGGAACCTTACACCACCTGCAGGTCAGCAAGGGAATAGCCTAATCAACGGTTTGTGTGCAGGCACTTATAATGTAACAATTACAGACGCAAATGGCTGCACAACTACAGCAAATACAACTATAGGTACACAAAATAGCATTGTACCAAATGACGTATTCACCAATGAATCATGCGGTGGTAATTGTGATGGTTCTGCAACAGTTAATCCTGTAGGCGGAGTTGCACCATATTCTTTTACATGGACTCCAACTCCACCGAATGGAGCAGGAACAAATATAGCTTCAGGCTTATGTCAAGGACCTATTGAAGTGCTTATATCAGATGCAAATGGATGTGATACAATAGTAAGATTTAACATCAATGGATCTAGTCCAATAATCCCTAATGAAACAGTTACTAATGCTACTTGTAGCGGAAATTGTGATGGAGAAGTTATTTTAGCCCCAACAGGTGGAGCAGTAAGCAACTATAATTATATTTGGACTCCTGTACCTGCTAACGGTCAAGGAAACTCAGTAGCAACGGGACTTTGTGCAGGAACTTATAGCGTTATTATCTCTGATGGTCTTGGTTGTGACACTACCTTAAACATCACAATTTCAGGTTTTGGATTGATTAGTTCAAATGCAGGATCTATCAATGCTTCTTGTAATAGTGTTTGCGATGGATCGGCTTTTGTAACACCATCAGGAGGTGTAGCTCCTTACACTTACAGTTGGTCAACCTCAGCTAATACGGATACTATTAACAATTTATGCGCAGGCAACTATACGGTTACGATTACAGACGCTAATAATTGTTCAATCACAGAGTCTATTGCAGTTACAGAACCACTTGCCATCGGTGCTAGTACTGTTTCGGTGGATGCTACTTGCAATTTCTGTGATGGGATTGCTACCGTTATTCCTGCAGGAGTAGGACCATATACTTTCAACTGGTTAGACAATAACTTAACACCAATAAATATTACAACATCCATTGCAATTAATCTATGCTCGGGCAATTACTTCGTTGATGTTACAGATGCATCTACAGGCTGTACGGATAGATTTAGTGCAATTATCAATGATAATGGCGGTGAAACAGTAGTTGTAACACAAGTAGATGAAACATGCAGCAATAGTTGTGACGGAACGGCTACTGCCACTTTTAATTGTACTACAGCTAACTGCTCGGTAGAGTGGTTTAATGCTAATACAGGTATCTCTATTGGCCAAACAACACCTATTGCAACCGGACTTTGTGCAGGAAACTATTTTGTAGAAGTTACGAATGATTCAGGTTGTGTAACCATTGAAACGGTATCAATTAATTCACCCTCTTCAATATTTGCCAATTTAACAACGATAGACGCATCATGTACTTCAAATTGTGACGGTTCTGCAAGTGTAGCGCCAACAGGTGGTGTAGGAAACTACACATTCGTTTGGACACCTGCACCAGGTGCGGGACAAGGAACAGCAAATGCAAGTAATATGTGCCCAGGGAATTATACAGTCGAGATTATTGACGCAAATGGTTGTAGCATTATAGAAAATGTTGTAATTAATTCACCATCTGCCTTAAATGTAACATTTAGTTCAATAGATCCTGGTTGTGGTTTAACTAATGGAAGTATTACGAGTACCCTTTCAGGAGGAACTGCTCCTTATGCGTTACAATGGTTCGATGCAAGTAATACATTAATAACAGGACAAACCAACCCAACTATCAATTCTTTATCTGCAGGAAGTTATGTGTTGAGAGTTAGAGATGCACAAGGTTGTGAAGATTACTTTACCGCAAGTATTTCAAATGGTAATGGTCCAATAATAACATTAGACTCTATTACTAATTTGAGCTGTTTTGGTGATAACAATGCGTCAATTTTTATTACTGCATCAGCAGGTGCTGCCCCATATTCATTCAAGTGGTTACCATTTGGGCAAACATTTGAAGACTTAAATGGATTGTCAGCAGGAACGTATACAGTAGAAGTTACAGATGCAAATGGATGTATCTCATTTGATTCATTTAGTATAGCAGATCCTACGATGATGAATGCTTCATTTAATTTATTAGATGCAAGTTGCGGATTATGTGATGGAGAAGCTGAAATTTCAATCACGGGAGGAACAGCTCCTTACTCATTTAATTGGAGTAACGGCTCTGATAGTATTAAAGCAATAAATCTATGCGCAGGTATCTATGTTGTAGAAGTTACAGATGCTAATGGCTGCGAAAAAACATTTAATGTAGGCTTAAATAATACCGGTGGAATAACCAACCTAGTAGCCTCGACCAACAATGCAAGTTGCAACAATACTTGCGATGGTGAAGCGACTATTACACCTATAGGGGGAGTTGCACCATACACTTTCTATTGGCCGCATAATGGTTCTAACTCTGCTACATTAAATAATCTTTGTGCAGGAACTTATTTTGCTCAGGCAATTGATGCCAATGGCTGCATGAGTGTAACTAATGTAGTAATCGGAGAGCCTGCGAAATGGAATATTAATTCTTCTATTACACCCGTTACTTGCAACAGTTTCCCCTGTGATGGATCAATTCTACTAAATGTAACAGGTGGTATAGCGCCGTATTCATTTAATTGGGGCCCGCTTTCATTAGCCGACACAAACTATGTTGACGGGCTTTGTGCAGGACAATACACGGTAGATATAAGTGATGCTAACGGATGTATTCAAATGTTTGAGTTTACAATCTCAAATACCGCAATTCAGATAGATCCAACACCAATAGCAACTAACGTAAGTTGTTTTGGAGCTTGTGATGGAGAATTAATTTCAAATTTAACCTCTCAGCTATATACTTTCCAATGGTTGGATGCTACTAATACAGCTGTAGCTGCACCAAATACAGATGCACAAGGGCTTTGTGCAGGAGTATATACATTGCAAATAACTTCAATTGCAGATGGCTGTCAATATTTTGAAAACATTACCATAGGCAGTCCAGACCAATTATTACTTGGACAACCTTTAGCTACCGACGTAGATTGTGGTAATGATTGTGATGGACAAATAAGTGTAGGAGCATTTGGAGGTAAATTAGCATACAGTTTTATTTGGAATGATCCATTAGCACAAACTACAAGTACAGTAACGAATTTTTGTGCAGGTAATTACACAGCAACCGTTACTGACAATAATGGCTGTACTGCTGAAATATCAGCTACCATAAATGCTAAATCTTTAATTGCGATAAATGTGATAGACACTACCAATGTAATCTGCAGCAGCGATTGTAATGGAACTGCAGAAATTGGAGTTTCAGGTGGAATTGCTCCTTACAGTATTACATGGCAAGGAGGACAAACAGGGAATATCGCAACAGGACTTTGCTTTGGAGCAAACATTGTGACGGTAACTGATGCATCCAACTGTGTATTTACTGACACTGTATTTATCGGAGCTCGAGATACTATTATAGCAATAGCCGGCAACGATAAGGTAATATGTGATAATGGTATAATTGTTCTATCGGGTAGAACAATTGGAAATGGAGTAACAGAAGCTGCATGGTATAATGTCCCTTCATATACTTTGTTTAGTGCCAATGTTGATACAAATTTCACAAGAAATACGAGTGGAGTTTATCAATTTGCATTAATCGCTAGAGATGGTCTTGGTTGTAATGATACATCAATAAAAACGATAACCATAAATGCTAGTCCATTAATAGATGCAGGTAAAAATGTTAGAATTTTTGATGATCAAATAGCTCAGATTAATCCGTTAGGAGGCCAAGCATCATTTACCTATTTATGGACACCATCAACTAATTTAAGTGACCCTACAATAGAAAGACCAACATCAGATACAAAGGAATCAATAACGTACACACTAACAGTAACTGATACCAATGGATGTTCAGGAACTGATACCATGCGAGTTTTATATGAAGAGCCTATTACATTCCCAACAGGATTCTCACCAAATGGGGATGCGAAAAATGATATATGGAATCTAGACTTCATTGATGCATTCCCGAATACCACAGTTCAAGTATTTAATAGATGGGGACAAATGGTTTTCGAATCAGTTGGATACACTAAGCCATGGGATGGAAGAACAAATGGTAAAGATATACCAAGTGGAACGTACTACTATATAATTGATTTAAAAGACGATAAGTTTGAACCATTCACAGGTCCAATAACAATAATGCGATAATTATGAAGAACTATTTAGCTATCATCATCGGATTAATTGGTTTCTCAATTGGCACAACTGCACAGCAAGTTCCCCAATTTACTCAGTATCAATTAAACGACTATATAATTAATCCAGCACTAGCAGGATCGAGGTCGTATTTTGAAGCAAAGTCAACCAATAGATATCAATGGGAAGGAATTACAGATGCTCCAAGAACGTTTACCCTCAGTGTAAATGGGCCTCTTAAAGCACAGAACATGGGAATAGGCGGTTACGTATTTGTAGATGTAACCGGTCCGACAAAAAGAACCGGGTTTAATCTTTCTTACTCATACCATTTCAATTTATCAGACGACATAAAATTGTCTTTTGCAGCAAATGGTGGTATTACCCAATACAGTTTAGATGGTTCTGAGATAAAACTAGAAGATCAAACGGATGACGTTTTTATTAATACATTGGAAAGTCGACTTAAGCCTGATGTAGGGTTCAGCTTTTATTTATATGGTAAGAATTTTTACTTCGGAGGTTCTGCACCAAGCTTAATACAACGTGATTTGGAATTTGACAATGTAATTGGTACTTCGGGAAGAATAGTAAACCACTACTTTTTGTTAGCGGGATACACATATGAAATAAACAGTAAACTTAAATTAGACCCAGGAGTACTTGTTCGATTTGTGGATCCATTACCGTTGCAGTTTGAAGCTACATTAAGGGCTACCTATCTTGATCAATTTTCAATTGGATTATCATACCGACAAGAAGATGCAGTAGCAATGCTACTCGGATTTACGCTAAACAACACACTAACGTTTGGCTATTCTTATGACTTGATTCAATCTGATTTACAAAACTACAGCACAGGCTCCCATGAATTTATGGTAGGAATACGTTTTAATGATACAGGAATAAAACGACCTAAAGTAGATTAAGAAAACAAAGAAGCTTTAAGCCCTCGTTCTTTCATTAGTTCGAGGGTTTTTTTTAAGGCAAACTTCATATTGGTTTCGGCCTTTATGCTATCGTGAAATACGACAATAGAGCCAGGTTTCAAGTGGCGCTTTACATTTAAGAAACATTGATTAGGAGTGCGTCTTCTATTATAATCACCTGTTAAAACTGACCACATAATAATTGTGTACTCCTTTTCTATTAAAGCTATTTGCGATTTTGTGATTCGCCCATACGGAGGTCGAAATAATTTTGACTTGATTAGTCCTTCGGCAAGCTTAACATTTTTGATGTAATTCTCATCACTACTTCCCCAACCTTTTACATGATTAAAAGTGTGATTCCCCACAGCATGTCCTTCATCTAAGATACGCTGATAAATAGTAGGATGTTTTTTAACATTATCTCCAATACAGAAAAAAGTAGCCTTTACGTTGTATTCCTTTAACAGTTCTAATACCCATGGCGTAACGTTTGGAATTGGTCCATCATCGAAAGTTAAATAAACAGCATTTTGTTGCTCAACATCTCCTTCCCAAACTAAATTTGGATAATAAGAACGCAGTAATTTAGGGACTTGAGCTAACATCTATTAACCAAATAATTTTTCAAATACCTCATCGATCTTCGCTACAAATACGAGCTCTATCCCATAGTTTTTCTGTTCAATTCCTTTTCTATTGTACTTCGATAAGAAAATTTTATCAAATCCTAACTTCTGAGCTTCCAGAATTCGCTGCTCAATTTTACTTACAGGCCTAATTTCACCCGAAAGTCCTACTTCTGCAGCAAAAGTATATTTTGGATTCACAGGAATATCTTCACCAGACGATAATATAGCACTCACCACAGCTAAATCTATAGCAGGGTCGTCAACTCGAATACCTCCTGCAATATTCAAAAAAACATCTTTTATCCCTAATCGAAACCCACACCGCTTCTCCAACACAGCTAACAACATATTTAATCGGCGTAAATCAAAACCTGTAGAAGATCGTTGCGGCGTTCCGTATGCAGCGGAGCTAACTAATGCTTGAACTTCTATTAAAAGAGGACGAATTCCTTCAACAGTAGCGGCAGTAGCAGAACCACTTAATGGCTCATCCCTACTTCCGATTAGTAACTCTGATGGATTGTGGATAGGTTGAAGTCCCAAACTATTCATCTCATAGATTCCTAACTCGTTAGTAGAGCCAAATCTATTTTTCTGCGTTCTCAACAATCGATACATAAAATTACGATCACCCTCAAACTGAAGTACTACGTCTACCATGTGTTCCAATACTTTAGGCCCAGCTATGCTTCCATCTTTCGTAATATGACCAATAAGAAATACAGGCGTAGCAGTTTCTTTTGCAAACTTCATCAGTTCAGCCGTACATTCTCTAATTTGAGAAATGCTACCAGCAGAAGATTCGATGAGTTGTGTATGAATAGTTTGAATTGAGTCTACAATTACAATATCCGCATCTAATTCCGCTAAATGAATCAGAATATTTTGCATAGAGGTTTCTGTAAATAAGTAACATTCATCATTCAAAGAACCAATGCGCTCAGCTCTCATCTTGATTTGTTGCTCACTTTCTTCACCAGATATATAAACGATACGAATGCCTTTCATCTGCATAGCTAATTGCAATAGAAGAGTAGACTTGCCTATTCCGGGCTCACCTGCAAAAAGAATTAACGAGCCAGGTACTAATCCACCTCCTAACACCCGACTTAATTCAGGATCAGTAAGCGGAAATCTTCGTTCTTCACTAAAAGTAACCTCACTAATTTTCTTTGGTCTCAGGCTCCTTTTAGAAGTGATCAAAGAGCCAACCGTTGCAGCAGCAGGTTCCTTTTGAATAATCTCTTCAACATAGGTATTCCATTCACCACAAGAGTTGCACTTACCAACCCACTTGGGTGATTGAGTTCCACAACTTTGACAAAAGAATGCTTTTTTTAATTTAGCCAATACATTAAAATTAAAAGGTAATATCGATTTCTCGTCGTTTTGATTTTTTCTTGTTTCCGCAAAGGCTACTAATATTTATATCAGCTCCTTTATAATTAAGATTCATTGCTCGATTAAAATCATCACAAGCAGCATCTTTAAGTCCCTTATTGTATTTGGCTTCACCTCTGTAGAAATATGCCTTACCTAAATTACTATCGCGCATAGAGATAACCTTATCAAAATCAGCAATAGCTTCATCTAAATTTCCCAAACCTAACTTAGACAAACCAATATTCAGAAGACCATCTTCTAGATTCGGATTTTTTTCTAATGCGATATTAAAATCACTCATACCTGCATCATATTGATCTAATTCACCCTTGGCTGCACCTCTATTATAATAGGCAGCAGCATAGTCGGGCTTTAGCTCTATTGCTTTGGAGTAGCTTTCTATGGCATCCTTGTAATCAAACAACTCCGCTTCACAATACCCTCTGTAATAATACATTTCAGCAGAATCCGGGTTTAAATCTATTGCCTTTTCAATATCTTTTAATGCATTTTTATAATCTTCCACAAAAACGCGGGCAGCACCTCTGTTAAAATAAGCCGTATAGTTTTTCTTATCTGACTTTAATACATTGGTATAGCCGGCTATTGCTAAATCATACTTTTTTTGTTTATGTCGAGCATCGGCAAGAAGCAAGGTATAATTCGCTGAAAAATCACTCATTTTTTCGAAAGGTGATAGAGCATTTTCTACCGCCACATACTTTTCATCAGCATAAAGCTTTTTAGCATCAGAATAGCTAATTATTGTAGACTCTTGGGCAATGAGAGATGATAAAATTAAACTTGTTATAAAAAATAAAAGTAGCCTCATAGTTTCTTTAATAATTGATTAATTACGAATCTAAGCAATAACGAGAAGATAGAAAGAATGTATTACTTGAAATTCTGGATTTTTTGCTCTATTGAAGTAGTTGAATGTCCATCCAAGAAGTCAACTATTTCCACTTTCCCGCCGTTGGCTAAAACTACATCGTGTCCAGCAATTTGCTCAACGCGATAATCGCCTCCTTTTGCTAGTACATCAGGAAGTAATTCTTTGATCAATTGGTACGGCGTTTCTTCACTAAAAATTACTACAATGTCAACAACAGAAAGAGCTGCCAGCAAAAAAGCACGATCTTGCTCATTCTGAATCGGTCGATTAGGACCCTTGTTTAAAAGCTTGACAGAAACATCAGCATTTAAACCAACAATCAACTTATCTCCTAAATCTTTAGTTTTTGCCAAATAAGATACATGACCTGGATGTAGAATATCAAATACTCCATTTGTAAATACTACAGATTGGCTTTTTAATCTCCATCGTGCCACTTGAAGTTTTGCTTCAGGAAGTGATTTTATCTTGGCATTTATTATTTCAACTAGTCGTGACATCTTTATTTTGATTTATTACTCTAACTAGAATGATTGAAATAACTCCAAGAACAATAATCATAACTGTTTGAGCTGTCCAAATAATCCATCCTAAAGCCAGTGCTGAAGTATTTAAAACACCATAAATGACCAATGTTTTCATAATGGCTATTGGATATACTCCGATTCCTCCTTGCACAAATACAATGGATAGCCCGCCCAAAACAAAAGAAGCCAAAACGCCCGCCATAGGGACATCTGAGGTATCAGAAAGTGCAAAGAAGCAAACGTAATGCATCAATAAATACATGATCCAGATGAAAGCAGTATGTAATAAAAACATCCCCTTCTTCTTCATGGTAGCGATGGATTTAATTCCCTCAAAAATTCCTAAGAACAACTCTCTAATTTTTGCAAAAAATGGATTGTTCGACTTTGAAATCATAAAGAATAGAAAAATTCCACCACCAATAATTGCGACTGCTAGAAGAATAAGCACGTTTTCAACAGAAAACTTATCTCCACCCTGCGCAACTGTTTCAGCTAATAAGTCTCTTAGTTTATCTAGCTCCATTAAAATCACAGTAAGCGTGATTGCCCCAAGAATAAGTAAATCAGCTACCCTTTCGGCTACAATTGTTCCCAATAACTTGTTAAAGGGAATTCCCTCATACTTAGCAACTACTGCAGGCCTTGTAACTTCTCCCAATCTTGGGAAGGCTAAATTTGCGATATAGCCAATCATAACAGCAAAAAAACTATTCCAAAAACTTGGCGTCTTGCCTAAAGGCTCGATTGTGTATTTCCAACGAATAGCTCGAGAAGCATGACTTAAAATACCAAAAAGAATGGACAATAAGATAATGAAGTAGTTGGCATGACTAAACGAATAAAAAACGTTTTCCTTTTCCGGTTCTGATAAATTATTAAAAACGTACCAAATCAAGAATATTCCAAAAGCTAGCGGTATTGAAATTTTCAGAAAATTTAATAGGAACTTTTTCAATTTGGCTATTTTAGTAAATTTGTTTGTTCATCAGGGAATACGATAGTAGGCTTAAATGTTTTTGCTTCCTCAAAGTCCATAATTCCGTAGCTGATAATGATCACAGTATCACCTACAGCAACTTTTCGGGCAGCAGGGCCATTGAGGCAAATTTCTCCTGATCCTCTCTTCCCTTTAATAATATAAGTTTCTAATCGTTCTCCATTATTTATGTTTACGATTTGAACTTTCTCACCTTCAATCATATTTGCTGCTTCCAGTAAATCTTGATCGATGGTTACACTACCAATATAATTTAGATCCGCCTCGGTAACTTTTACCCTGTGGAGCTTTGACTTTAGTACTTGTACTTGCATAAGGTCGCAAAATTAGACAATAATCGGTAAATTGTCTATCAATCTAACATTTCCAACTTTCACGCCTGCAAACAAGTGTGGATTTAACATTTTCTCGCCATTTTGATATGGCAGCATAGTATTTTCATCAACTAATGATATGTACTCTACCTCAAAATCATCTAATTGATTAACTCTATTTATAGCATCCTTAATCAGCTCATCCACCCATTTAAGATCAGATTTAAACTCATGCGCCAAATGTGTTAGCTCTTTAAAGATAACTGCAGCCTGATTTTTTTGTAGATTAGTTAGTCTTTTATTTCTGCTACTCATCGCCAATCCGCTAGGTTCTCTGCTAATTTCACAGCCAATAATTTCGATTGGCAACTGCTCTATTTCTACCAGCTTTTTAACAATAAGCAGTTGCTGATAATCCTTATCTCCAAAGTATGCCCTATTAGGAGTAACTATATCAAACAGCCTTTTCACGACAATTGCCATACCGTTAAAATGTCCAGGTCGGTGTTTTCCCTCCATTTCTAGCTCTAATGAACCAAAATTATATCCTAATGATATTTCTTCAGGATAAACTTCTTCAACCGAAGGGACAAAAACCAATTCGCATTTATGTTGGGCTAACATTTTTAAATCTTCGTCTAGCGTCCTTGGATATTTAGCTAAATCTTCCGGATTATTAAACTGTTTAGGATTTACAAAAATACTGCAAACCACCACATCATTTTCTTCCACTGCCTTACTTATCAAGGTCATATGGCCGAAATGCAATGCTCCCATTGTTGGAACAAAGCCAATTTTTTTCCCTTGCCTCTTCAATTCTGATATCCGATCATGAATGCTTTTAGCTGATGTAAACTGTTCAATCATTTGATAAATATTACTGAAAAATAGTTATAAATTAATGGTTTAAAGAAAATAAAGGAACCTTTCAAGGCAAACCCCATGTTGAAAAATTGCAATAAAATTCGTATTTTTGTACCGCTTTTGTTAATTAATCTATCCTTTATGACTAAGAAAAGAATACTATTTATCTCGCAAGAGATTGCCCCCTATACAGAAGAAAACGAAATTTCAAAGATAGGAAGATATCTTCCACAAGGAATACAAGAAAAAGGAAAAGAGATTAGAACGTTTATGCCTCGATTTGGTTCTATAAACGAAAGAAGAAATCAACTACATGAAGTAATTAGATTATCAGGAATGAATTTGATAATCAATGAAAATGATCATCCACTAATTATTAAGGTTGCTTCTATTCAGCCTGCAAGAATGCAAGTTTACTTTATTGATAATGAAGACTTTTTCCAAAGAAAAGCCACTTTTGAAGATAAAAAAGGATCTTTCTTTGAGGATAACGACGAGCGATCCATCTTCTTTTGCAGAGGAGTATTAGAGACAGTAAAAAAACTTGGTTGGGCTCCTGATTTAGTTCATTGCCACGGTTGGATGACTAGCCTTATTCCGATGTTTTTAAAAACAGCTTACAAGGATGAACCACTTTTTGAAAACACAAAAGTAGTTTATTCAGCATATGATGATGAATTTAAAAATAGCCTCAACAATGATTTTGCAAAAAAAGCGTTAATGGAGGGAATTGATCAGAAAGATCTTGGTTTATATATGGATCCTACACATGAAAATATTACAAAAGCAGCTATCTCATGGTCAGATGCTGCCGTTATAGGTTCACAAGACACTAATAAAGACCTGATCCAATTTATAGAAGAAAGCGGAAAACCTATGCTTCCCTACCAATCTGAAGATAAGTATGTGGAAACTTTTTCCAATTTTTACGATGAAATTTTAACCGAAGAAGAAGTTTTAACAGAATAAATGAAAAAAGTACATACAACAACATTTTATATGCGGAAAGTAGCTTTACTTTCCGCTATATTTTTTTTAGGCGCATCTATCCCATCTTGTAAGAAGGATAGCAATCTTGTGCCAGGCTTTGAAGAGAATAATGCAAATGTTCGATTTACTGACTCCTTAATCGTTACTGCTACTACAATTAACGAAGATTCTATTTTATCCAATAAAACCGCGAAGGCGCTAATTGGTAGCTATACAGACTCTATATTTGGAACAGTAACCGCTTCTTATTATACTCAGATTAGTATGATTGGGAGTAACTTAGATTTCGGAAACCTCGCCAACTTAACTGTTGACTCAATCGTTCTAGTATTAAAGTACGACAACTACTATGGAACTAAAGATCAACAAACATTTGAAGTACTTGAAGTCATAGAAAGTTTTGATGAAGAAAAGGCCTACTTTTCTAAAGACACGTTATCAGTAGATAATATGGTAATTGGCACAAAATCATTTCAGCCTAGCCTTGACAGTGTTTTAGTAGGTCTAAACAAT
>Ga0209653_1002704_pt1:5000-12673 | contig 12673 bp, 6 predicted proteins | sample SaaInl6LU_22_DNA_FD_184644 | JGI IMG/M metagenome (GOLD analysis project Ga0209653, IMG submission 184644) | Marine microbial communities from expanding oxygen minimum zones in the Saanich Inlet - ESP_116LU_22_DNA (SPAdes) (version 2) | ecosystem: Environmental > Aquatic > Marine >... | reverse complement strand
AGAATATTGTCTGTGTTTACAGAGATCATCTTTTGGTCAGGATGTTTCCTCCCACCTTGAGGCGGAACATTCACAGCTGTACCTTCCAAAAGCTTTAAAAGAGCTTGCTGAACTCCTTCACCACTTACATCTCTTGTGATAGATGGGTTGTCTGATTTTCTGGCAATTTTATCGATCTCATCTATGTAGATAATACCTCTCTCTGCAGATTCAACATCGTAATTAGCAGACTGCAGAAGTCTTGTTAGAATACTTTCAACATCTTCTCCTACGTATCCTGCCTCTGTTAAAACCGTTGCATCGGCTATACAAAATGGTACCTGTAGAATTTTAGCTAAGGTTTTAGCTATATAGGTCTTACCAGTTCCTGTTTCTCCAACCATGATGATATTGGATTTTTCAATCACAATATCATCATCATTAGTTTTTTGAATTAGCCTTTTGTAGTGGTTGTAAACAGCCACAGAGATTACTTTTTTAGCCTCATCCTGACCTACTACATACTGATCGAGATACTTTTTCATCTCTATCGGTTTGATCAAGTTGAACTTAGGAGAATCTTCTGAAGTCTTTGTTTTAAGTTCTTCAGATAGAATCTGTTTGGCTTGAGTAATACAATGATTACAGATATGAGCATGAATACCCGATATCATCAAGTCAACATCTTTTTTATTTCGTCCGCAGAACGAACAAGTAACCTCTGCCATGACTATTATTTTTTAGTAAGTACTTCGTCAATAAGACCGTACTCTTTTGCATCAGCCGCACGCATCCAAAAATCTCTATCCGAGTCCTTTTCGATCTTTTCGTACTTCTGACCTGTATGTTTTGCTAATATTTCGTAGAGATCTTTTCTCAACTCTTGCATTTGTTTCAAGGTGATCTCCATGTCGCGAGACTGACCTTGCATGCCCCCGCTTGGCTGATGAATCATTATTCTAGCATGAGGAAGAGCAGCTCTTTTACCTTCAGCACCGGCACTCATCAGTACCGCACCCATTGATGCTGCCATTCCTGTACAAATAGTTGCAACGTCTGGTTTTACGAACTGCATTGTGTCGTACATACCAAGGCCAGCATAAACTGACCCACCTGGGCTATTGATATACATGGTGATATCTCTAGTTGGATCAGTAGACTCTAAGAACAATAATTGCGCAGTAATAATATTGGCAATGTTTTCATCAACTCCTGTACCTAGGAATATGATTCTATCCATGATCAATCTGGAGAAAACATCGATCTCTGCAAATCGAGTGGGTCTTTCCTCAATTACCGATCGGGTCATGTTTTCTACATGATTGGCGTAAGCATCTACTGTTGTTCCGCTAACTCCTTGATTATGAATTGCGTACTTTCTGAATTCTTCTTTATTGATCATTAGTTTTGTAAACCTTTAACTAAACAAAATTAAAAAAAAAGCCCTTCCGAGAAAGGACTTTATTCTAACATCTTAAAAGTGGCAATAGTTCTGCTTATTGCTCAACAATTTCTTTGAATTTATCTAAGCTGATTGTTTTGTGTTTTATCTCGATCTTATCCTTAACAAATTCTAACACTTTCTCTTGTTGAACTTGCTCAGCCATCTTCATATAATTCTGACCATTTTCACCTTGAAGATAATGCTCAACGAAGGAATCCATTTGATCAGTCATTGAACCCATTCCTGAACCCATGAATTGTTGCTCGATCATTCTAGTAGTTGCCTCTCTAATATCTTCATGCTCCGGCTTGATCTCATTGTCTTTGGAGACCTGTCCCGAGATCAAGTTCCAACGTAATTGATCTGCGTAGAGATGATACTCTTTTTCAAGATCAGCATCACTTACCTTGCCTTCGCTTGATAGCTTTAACCATTCTTTCAAGAACTCATCAGGAAGGTTGATCTTAGCGGTCTCTATCAGTTTGTCTTGAATATTCTTATTTAACCATGCAATGGTTTCTCTAGAATAATTCTCACTGATCGTATCTGTGATTTTAGCTCTGAATTCTTCTTCTGAACTGACAGTGTTTGGTCCAAATGTTTTATCGAAGAGTTCTTGATCAATGTCAGCTAATTCTCTTCTATTCACATTTTTGACTTCAAAATTGAAATTGGTGTCAATTCCATCAATTTCATCTTCTGTTTTCCCTATCTGTGACGCTTGTTCTGCCTTAGTTTTATAGAGCTTTGAAAGGTCTATTTTAATGATATCGCCCGACTTCTTACCAATGAACTTTTTCGCATTAGCTTTTGTGAAATCGACTGGATCAATAGTGGTTTCGTTAGAAATATCAGATGATTCTTGAGATAAGGTTCCGAAAAGCATATCGCCTTCCTCGCTCACATCAGGATTAGTCATTTTTCCAAACTGAGTTCTAACATTGTCAACAGTCTCATCAATGACCTTGTCATTAACCTCAATGTCATATTGAGTCAACTTCAATTTCTTATCTAAGTCAACCTTGAAATCATCTACAAGTCCGACTTTATATTCAAAGTCGAACTCTGATTGGTTTTCCCAATCGATGGTTTCTACTTGTCGTCTGTTTGGAATTGGCTCCCCCAAAATCTGAAGCTCATTGTCTTTGATGTATTCTTGAATAGCATGACCAACAATATGATTTATCTCTTCAACCAAGATTGAAGTGCCATACATCTTTTTGATAAGACCTTGAGGAACCTTGCCAGGTCTAAAACCTTTGATGTTGGCTTTTTTACTGTGGTCCTTAATCTTTTCGTCTACCTTAGATTGATAATCAGCTTCGTTTAAATTAACTTTAATTGAAGCTACATTTGAATTTTTTTTGTCTAGAGTAATGTTCAAAGCTCTATTGTTTTTGTTAGTAAATAAAAACCCTCAAATCTTACGACCGAGGGTTCAATTTGTGCGGATGGAGGGACTCGAACCCCCATGCCCGGAGGCGCTAGATCCTAAGTCTAGTGCGTCTACCAATTTCGCCACATCCGCTCGTTGTTTCGAAATGGATTGCAAAGGTAAATCAAATACCTTTATAGTCAATAATTAGTTTGTATATTTTTTTAAAAGTAATGACCTTTCTTTAAAGTAATTCGGGAATATGATTGCAGTTGACGTAGAAGAGGAACGAAAAGAGATATTAAGGAGATATCGAAGACTGCTTAAGAAAGCAAAACCTTTCCTAAAAGATGATGATGCCAAGCTGATAAAAAAGGCTTTTAACCTCTCGTTAGAAGCACATAAAGAAATGCGCAGAAAGTCTGGTGAGCCTTATATTTTTCATCCATTGGCTGTGGCTGAAATATGTGTAGAGGAAATAGGTTTAGGTACAACTTCAATAGTAGCTGCTCTGATGCATGATGTGGTGGAAGATACCGAAATTGAACTAGATGAAATCAAGGAAGATTTCGGCCCGAAGGTGTCTAAGATCATAGACGGCTTAACAAAGATCTCTGGAGTATTTGAGCATGGGAGTTCTCAGCAAGCTGAAAATTTCAGAAAAATGCTGCTCACACTCTCTGAAGATGTACGTGTGATCTTGGTGAAACTAGCGGATAGACTACATAACATGAGGACGCTTGAGAGTATGCCTAGGCACAAGCAGCTCAAAATAATTTCAGAGACTATTTACTTATATGCGCCTCTCGCACACCGACTAGGGTTGTATGCCATTAAATCCGAGTTAGAAGATCTTTGGCTGAAATACACAGAACCTGAAGTCTATGATGAGATAGTTGAAAAAGTAGCAGAAAGTAAAGTTTCAAGAAATAGATTCATTAAGAGCTTTATAAATCCAATTGTAGATGAGCTAGACAAAACCGGATTTAAATACATGGTGAAAGGTCGACCCAAGTCTATTTATTCGATCTGGAACAAGATGAAGAAACAAAGCATCCCTTTCGAGGAAGTTTATGATCTTTTTGCAGTACGAATAATTATTGAAACACCTCAGGAACAAGAAAAGTCAGCTTGCTGGCAAGTTTATTCAGTGGTTACAGATTTCTATACGCCTAATCCAGATAGACTTAGAGACTGGGTAAGTACTCCAAAAGCCAATGGATACGAATCATTGCATACGACAGTAATGAGTCGAAAGGGAAAATGGGTAGAGGTTCAGATTCGAACGAAACGTATGGACGACATAGCTGAAAAAGGATATGCGGCTCACTGGAAGTACAAAGACGGTATGAGTCCTTTACAAGCTTCAGGCCTGGAAAGCTGGATTCATAAGGTCAGAGAGATGCTCGAACAAAATGACAGTAATGCTATTGAGTTTGTTGATGATTTCAGGTCAAATCTTTTCAATGAAGAAGTCTTTGTCTTTACACCGAAAGGTGATTTGAAAATACTCCCATTTGGGGCAACATCTCTAGACTTTGCTTTTGACATTCATACTGAAATAGGTGCAAAATGCCTAGGTGCAAAAGTGAATAATAAGCTGGTGCCATTAAACTATGCACTCAGAAATGGAGATCAGATTGAAATACTTACTTCAAACAAGCAAAAACCAAATGAAGATTGGTTGAGGTTTGTAGTTACTTCTAAAGCCAGATCCAAAATTAAGGACACATTAAAAGAGGCTAAAAAGGAGGCCATGATCGATGGTAAGGAAATTGTTCAGCGTAAGCTGAAGCAAATGAAAGTACCATTCGATGGAGATGTTGCTAATCAGCTTCGGGCTTATTTTGAGGAGAAAACAGTTAGTGATTTTTATTATAAGGTCGGGAAAGGATCTATTGACCCTTCGCAAATCAAAAACTTTAAGGACTTTAAAAAAGAGCGGCAGAAAACACTTAGAGTTAAGTCGAAAAGTTTTGAATACTCAGATGACTTTAAAAAGGTAGAAAATCCAGGGAAAGACATTTTATTAATTGGTGAAGACCTCGACATACTTGATTACAGATTTGCCAAATGTTGTAATCCAATCCCCGGAGATGATGTTTTCGGATTTATCACTGTTAACGAGGGAATTAAAATTCACAGGACCACTTGTCCTAATGCACCTGAATTACTCTCTCGACATGGGAATCGTATAGTGAAAGCTAAATGGATGTCGCAACAGCAAAACGCTTTCCTGGCAGTCCTTAGAATTATTGGTACAGATAGGGTCGGATTAATGAGGGATGTTACCGATATTATCTCCAGTGAGTTAAAAGTAAATATGCAGTCGATCAGCATCGATACAGAAACGGGAATCTTTGATGGACAAATTAGGTTATTTATAAATAATGTGAAAAACTTAGAAGAGCTGATTCAAAAGCTGGAAAAAGTGACTGGCGTAATGAGAGTTACTAGACATGACAGCTCTGAAGATATATAACTTACCGATTAATTAAACTATCTTATATTTGCACCCTAATCATCAGGAATGGCATTAAATCCCAAAGCATTTGAACAGGTTAAGCAGATTTTCACTGCTTATCTGGAAAACAAAGGTCTTCGTAAGACACCTGAGAGATTTGCTATTCTAGAGGAGATCTATTCAAGGGATGGCCATTTCGATGTGGAGTCTTTGTACATCAGTATGAAGAACAAGAATTATAGAGTTTCAAGAGCTACAGTGTATAACACTTTAGATCTATTAGTTGAATGCGATTTGGTAACAAAGCATCAGTTTGGAAAGAACATGGCTCAATATGAGAAGTCTTATGGTTTCAAACAGCATGATCATATTCTGATGATGAACTCATCAGATGTGATTGAGTTTTGTGATCCAAGGATTCAGAACATTAAGAATACATTAGAAGAAATGTTCGATATCGATATCATGCATCACACGTTATATTTCTTTGCCAAGCCAAAAAAAGAAAAGAAAGACTAGAATGGGTTTAAGTCAAGAGACTAAAGAAGGTGTTTTAATCCTTCATTTAGAAGGTAATTTAATTGGTGAAGAAATTGGGTCAAGAGTACTAGACGCAGCCAATGATGCTATTAATCAAGGCATACATTTGTGTGTGGTGGATATTTCTGAAGTAAAATACATAAATAGTAGTGGGATAGGCGTACTCATAACATTACTCACAAAATTTAGGAACAAAGAGGGAGAGATTATTGTAGTCAATCCCTCAGAGCACGTGAACAAGCTTTTAATGATCACAAAACTCACAGCAATTTTTAAAATAGCAGATTCCGTAGACGCTGCGGTTAAGCAGTTGATATCAAGATAGAGCAAAAACAATGAAAGTAGATGTCCTTTTAGGTTTACAATGGGGAGATGAAGGGAAAGGTAAGATAGTAGACTACCTTGCACCTAAATACAATGTCGTAGCGAGATTCCAAGGAGGACCTAATGCAGGTCATACGCTAGAATTCGATGGACATAAGCATGTATTGCATCAAATACCATCAGGTATCTTCAGAGATCAGATCAAGAATATAATAGGAAATGGAGTAGTCTTAGATCCTGTCATCTTTAAAAAAGAGATTGAAGGACTATCATCGTTTAATGTTGATTTCAAAAAGAACCTCTTTTTATCCAAAAAAACGCAACTGATCCTTCCTTCCCATAAGTTGCTAGACGCAGCTTATGAAAAGTCGAAAGGCAAGGATAAAATCGGCTCAACACTTAAAGGTATTGGTCCATCTTATCAGGATAAGATCGCTAGGAATGGATTAAGGGTTGGAGATATTGTTGCCCCTGGTTTCGAAGAACGTTACAGAAACCTTGTAGACAAGCATGAAAGAATTCTTCAGCATTATGAGTTCGAATACGATTTGGCAGAAGCAGAAGCTCCATTCTTTGAAGCTGTAGAATTTTTGAAAGGGTTTAATCTTGTTAATTCAGAATATGAAATTAATAAGAGTATCAATTCCGATGAAACAATACTGGCAGAAGGTGCTCAAGGCTCTTTGTTAGATATTGATTTCGGTAGTTACCCATATGTAACGAGTTCTAATACAATGACAGCTGGTGCTTGTACCGGACTGGGTGTGGCACCTAAGAATATCGGAGAGGTCTTTGGTATTTTCAAAGCCTATTGTACTAGAGTAGGCGGAGGGCCTTTCCCTACAGAGCTATTTGATGCTATTGGTGAAGAAATTCAGAAAGAAGGCCACGAGTTTGGTGCAACTACTGGAAGGCCTAGAAGGTGCGGGTGGTTAGACCTTCCTGCTCTTAAATATGCGATCATGATAAATGGTGTTACTCAGCTGTTCATGATGAAAGCAGACGTACTTTCTATACTCGATGACATTAAAGTTTGTACCCATTACAAGTTGAAGAATGGCAGTCTAACAGAAGAAATGCCTTTTCAATTATTGGATGAGGAAATAGAACCTGTTTATAAAACACTTGAGGGGTGGAAGATAGATATCACTGCTGTGAAGTCTGAAGAGGATATGCCTGCTGAGTTGAAAGCCTATATTAAGTTTATTGAGGAAGAAACAGGGGTGCCTATCACGATTGTTTCTGTGGGTCCAGATCGTACTCAGACAATTATTTCCTAGTCAATGAGCTCGTTTAGAAATACTTATGAATAATTCATAAGTATTTCTGTTTTTAGCTTTCCTGAAAAGAATTATTGCATTACCTTTGTCGTCCCTTACGGGGAAACAGCAAGTCAAGCAGAATTTAAATAAAAAAACTTTTAAATAATTTTTTCTAAACTTTGCTGAGATTAAAATAACTTCCCTACCTTTGCATCCGCTTTCGGGGCTAGGGAGAAGCGAAAGGGAAAAATAGGAGGGCTTACAACGGTAAGTTCTTTAAAGTTT
>Ga0209653_1002704_pt1:0-2500 | contig 12673 bp, 6 predicted proteins | sample SaaInl6LU_22_DNA_FD_184644 | JGI IMG/M metagenome (GOLD analysis project Ga0209653, IMG submission 184644) | Marine microbial communities from expanding oxygen minimum zones in the Saanich Inlet - ESP_116LU_22_DNA (SPAdes) (version 2) | ecosystem: Environmental > Aquatic > Marine >... | reverse complement strand
ATCAGCACATATGAATTGATCCGTAGATTTCCGAATGGGGCAACCCGGCTACTTGAAGAGTAGTCATCCTTTCGAGGAGGCGAACCCGGAGAACTGAAACATCTAAGTACCCGGAGGAAGAGAAAACAATAGTGATTCCGTTAGTAGTGGCGAGCGGACGCGGAATAGCCCAAACCACTTAGGTTACGGCCTGAGTGGGGTTGTAGGACTGCAACATCTAATTAAAAACGAACAGGAATGGTCTGGGAAGACCAGCCAAAGAAGGTGAAAGCCCTGTATTGGTAAGTTTTTATGCGGTAGCAGTATCCTGAGTAGGGCGGGACAGGTGAAATCCCGTTTGAATTTGCCGGCACCATCCGGTAAGGCTAAATACTCCTGAGAGACCGATAGTGAACCAGTACCGTGAGGGAAAGGTGAAAAGTACCCTGAATAAGGGGGTGAAATAGAACCTGAAACCATACGCTTACAAGCGGTCGGAGCCCAATAATTGGGTGACGGCGTGCCTTTTGCATAATGAGCCTACGAGTTACTCCTCTCTAGCGAGGTTAAGGGTTTAGAAGCCCGCAGCCGGAGCGAAAGCGAGTCTGAATAGGGCGCTTAGTTAGAGGGGGTAGACGCGAAACCTTGTGATCTACCCATGACCAGGTTGAAGTGTCGGTAACACGACATGGAGGACCGAACCAGTTGACGTTGAAAAGTCTTTGGATGAGTTGTGGGTAGGGGTGAAAGGCCAATCAAACTGGGAAATAGCTCGTACTCCCCGAAATGCTTTTAGGAGCAGCGTGCGGGTTGAGTCTGTTAGAGGTAGAGCTACCAATAGGACTAGGGGGAGTCAAATCCTACCAAATCCTGATGAACTCCGAATGCTAACAGATATACCGTGCAGTGAGGGTAAGGGTGCTAAGGTCCTTATCCGAGAGGGAAAGAACCCAGACCTTCAGCTAAGGTCCCAAAATCTATACTAAGTTGAACTAAGGCGGTCCAGTTGCTTAGACAGCCAGGATGTTGGCTTGGAAGCAGCCATTCATTTAAAGAGTGCGTAACAGCTCACTGGTCGAGCGACAGGGCATCGATGATGATCGGGCATTAAGTATAGTACCGAAGCTAAGGCAGTAGTTTACTACTGGGTAGGGGAGCATTCTATTCTGCGATGAAGGCACTTGGTAATGAGTGTTGGAGCGTATAGAAAAGCAAATGTAGGCATAAGTAACGATAAGGCGGGTGAGAAACCCGCCCACCAATAGACTAAGGTTTCCTGATCAACGCTAATCGGATCAGGGTTAGTCGGGACCTAAGGCGAACCCGAAGGGGGTAGTCGATGGACAATTGGTTAATATTCCAATACTACCGTATACAGCGATGGGGTGACGGAGTAGTGAAAGGCCCGCGCACTGACGGAATAGTGCGTTAAAGGGAGTAGGTATACAGACCGTAGGCAAATCCGCGGACTGTGCTGAACCTGATAGTACCACAATGCTTCGGCAGCGTGGATAGTGGCCCTAATCAGACTTCCAAGAAAAACCTCTAAGTAATGTATATGGTACCCGTACCGCAAACCGACACAGGTAGTCAAGGAGAGAATCCTAAGGTGCTCGAGTGATCCGTGGCTAAGGAACTAGGCAAAATGGCCCTGTAACTTCGGGAGAAGGGGCGCCTCCTCATGCTTGCATGAGAGGCCGCAGTGAAAAGGCCCAGGCGACTGTTTAGCAAAAACACATGGCTTTGCGAAATCGAAAGATAAAGTATAAGGCCTGACACCTGCCCGGTGCTGGAAGGTTAAGGGGGGGCGTTATCGTAAGAGAAGCGCTGAACTGAAGCCCCAGTAAACGGCGGCCGTAACTATAACGGTCCTAAGGTAGCGAAATTCCTTGTCGGGTAAGTTCCGACCTGCACGAATGGTGTAACGATCTGGGCACTGTCTCAGCCACGAGCTCGGTGAAATTGTAGTAGCGGTGAAGATGCCGCTTACCCGCAACGGGACGAAAAGACCCCATGAACCTTTACTATAGCTTCACATTGGTATTGGGTAAATGATGTGTAGGATAGGCGGGAGACTTTGAAGGCGTGTCGCTAGGCATGTTGGAGTCGTTGGTGAAATACCGCCCTTTATTTATCTGATGCCTAATCCAGAAATGGAGACAGTGTGTGGTGGGTAGTTTGACTGGGGTGGTCGCCTCCAAAAGAGTAACGGAGGCTTTCAAAGGTACCCTCAGCACGCTTGGTAACCGTGCGCAGAGTGCAATAGCATAAGGGTGCTTGACTGTGAGGCCTACAAGCCGATCAGGGTCGAAAGACGGATATAGTGATCCGGTGGTTCCGCATGGAAGGGCCATCGCTCAAAGGATAAAAGGTACTCTGGGGATAACAGGCTGATCTCCCCCAAGAGCTCACATCGACGGGGAGGTTTGGCACCTCGATGTCGGCTCGTCACATCCTGGGGCTGGAGAAGGTCCCAAGGGTTGGGCTGTTCGCCCATTAAAGTGGCACGCGAGCTGGGTTC
>Ga0209653_1002703_pt1 | contig 12677 bp, 14 predicted proteins | sample SaaInl6LU_22_DNA_FD_184644 | JGI IMG/M metagenome (GOLD analysis project Ga0209653, IMG submission 184644) | Marine microbial communities from expanding oxygen minimum zones in the Saanich Inlet - ESP_116LU_22_DNA (SPAdes) (version 2) | ecosystem: Environmental > Aquatic > Marine > Intertidal... | reverse complement strand
GGCGGGCTTTCTGTAAGCTCCAGTGGTTTTTAGTAAATTATTATGACTTTGTTCATAGACTCTCTCTACCCTATTCTTGTTAAGAGGCTCAAATTTTCCACGAGTATATTCTTTATGTCCTTCAACTATAACACCATCATATGATACTTTTGGATTACTTTTCACACGTAAATCATCAACGCTCTTATACATATTTGCATTATAAGCTAAATCAGTTTGTTGATATCCCCCATTTGGCAAACTATCATATTTATTTTCATTATTAAATCCTGGACCAACACGTACTTGTTTCATTGGTAAAACATTATTTTGAACTTTAGGTTTCTCCATTCTCTCATATTGTGTCATATACGCTGGTTGATAATCATTGACATTTTTATGAAGATCTCCGAAACATTTTTCTTCATTTTTCTTGAAGTTATTCTTACTTACACCTGTGAAGTTCTCCAATTTACTTTCATAAATGTCAGTACTCATGTTTTGCTTGAGTTTACCACCAAAGTAAGGTTTCATGTTATTATGGGTAAAATTTTCTACAGGGATTTTACTACCTGTAAGAGAGCTATATACATAATTTGGATTTGTATTCATCATCTTCCTTTTACCTTTGATATTTCTTAATATAATTTTTGGAGATCTATAACGTTTTTCCATTTCTCTACGGACTGCATTATTTGAGTCTTTCGAAGTAGTATTAAATAACGATGGTTCATCATTAAAGAAAATATTAGTGAAAGGTTCATTCTCATTTTTCGTATGCCTTATTAAGTTCAAAAATATCCAAATAAATATACATACTATCAATATTTTCATTTCTAATTATAAATATAAAAAATAAATATTTTAATCGGAAAAAAATGATGTGTAATTCATATACGAAGTCATAGGTTAGTAATTGTATTAAAATGATGTTTAATAACAATAATAAAAGTAATAAATATGTCGATATTCTTCTTGACAATATTGATCAAATTAAAAGTAAAACCAAAATTAAAAATGTCAATGAATGTGGTATAATTATGTTGGATCAAAATCTCTCTAAAATGTTGATCATTTATCAGAACGAATCATGTAAATGGGGATTTCCAAAAGGTAAGATGGATGAATCAGAATTTAATTCAAGAGAATATTTCAATTGTGCCAAGAGAGAATTATACGAAGAAACAGGTATCATTTTGAACTGTAACAAGTATAAAAAGCTAGGATCTATTATTATTAAGAACAAATTGTTCTATATTGTTATGCTTCAAAGCAAGATTCGATATTCAAGACCATTGGATACACTTGAAATCGGTAAAATTAAATGGATAAACGTATCTGAATTATGTTCATTCATTAACAAAAATAATTGTAATATTACTATTAAGAATATATATGATTACATGAATCCTAATCTAAAAACGTTGTACTGATTGTAATAAATTTATTCTAATTTTTCATCAGAACCACATTTTTTTACTTCATATGTATATTTGGTTTCGATGGTATTACCAGCAATTGTTCGCACCAGTGGTTTTTTTAAAGTTATTCTTGTAACTTTAAAGAAGAAGGTTTCTTTACTAGACCCCCTTGTAGTTTCTTTGAGAATAAATTTGATATCTTTTTTACCTTTTTTCTCTCTAAGTTTGATTTGACCTTCAGTTAGTTCTCTGTAAAGTCTAGCACCGGCTTTTTTGGCGGCAGCTAAAGGACCAGTTTTTGATCTGTATCTTCCACCTGTTTTATTAATTCCCGAACCTTCAATGGTAAAGGTTTTTTCACCAGCGCTCAATGGTTTTCCACCGTCCATTATCTTTTATATTATATAATATTTTTTATAGCTTTCTAATTTCTTCACACGATCTCCAATGGACAATTGGTATTTCTTCACCTTTCACAACTTTAGAATCAGTGTAACATTTAACATCGTTAGAAACTAAATTCGTGGCATCATTAACTTCGGGTAGAACAGGTCTGTGATTGTCTTTAGCCATCATCTTATCATTTGTATTAAGAGTAAAAGGGACTTCAGCATATTTTTGAGGATTTTCGCATAACCATTCCCATCTGTTCCAACCAGTTCCTCTTAAAGTACACGATGGATTGCTCAACCTTGTATCTTCTGGGGATAAAAATTTGTTATCAGAACAACTTTTAAGATGTTTTAATTCACATTTGGGCATTTCGCTTACTTGGCATTTTTTTGCTGTTCTTTTCAATCCTAATAATTCAGAATCAATGTCGATGAGAGGAGTCTTATCGCATGTAGATACTTGGGATTTGTCAAGTCTAATGTAAGGAGAATCAAAAAAGCATTCGTTGCAATTGTTTTTAGGTTGCATAAGCATATAATTACCTACGGATGTAGATTCATTCAAAGATTTATCATAAGCACAGGAATCATAATTTAATCTTGAAAAACTCATTACTTTATTATATTATAAATATATCTTTTTAAAAATGTTATAAAAATTATTTATCACATTTGAATGTGTCTAATTTAGGGGCACGAGGAACACTTGGGTAAGGAAACATTTGGCATGATTTCAAGTGAACCTTTTCTTGGCTTATGGGTTTATGTTGAGTACATTTGTACATTTCGGGTCTCTTAGAACTATTTGGGTTGTATTTAAAAGAACTGCAATTTGTAGCAGGGAATGTTTGTCCTCGTAGTTCATTTTCAACATCAACAAGATTAGATTTGTTATGTGAGACAGCAGTTCCACCTACAATTCCTAGTTCCATTCTACATTTATTAGTATGTTCGAATCTTATAGGATCTAAAGTGTATGACAGAGGACTTACACTTTGTTTTAGAGCTTGTTTATAAGAACAATCATCATAAGTTAATCTATTTGAACTCATTTATTTTAATTATATTAAAATATAAAAAAAAATTAAGCTGTGCACTTTAAGGCATCTGATTTACATGCATTTTTTTTGCCATACATTACCATCAAACATGTATCCATTGTTCTCTAAGAAGTCTTTTTGGGATAATACATCTCTTGTTCCTTCGCCACCACGGACCCAAGTAGGAACAATATTTTTAGGGTTTTGTATGTTTTTAAGCATACATTCTTTCATTGGTTCGAATCTTTCAAATGACTTTTCAGATAATACGTCACAAGTTTCTTTGCGTGTAGTAAAAAGTCCTTGAGTAACTTTGGAATCGATTTCGGGTTCTAAACCACCTTTGTTAACATTTGGACCACCTTGGAATACTCTAGTAAAGAGTTGTTGTCTTCCTTTATCATACATTTCAAATTCGTTTCTTACTTGAGAATCGTCATCAACTCTGCAAGCATTTGTGAAACCCATACCGTCGCGAATATTCATACGGTTATTGACAGAGAAATCCATAATTTTATCATAGTTTGTTTTACATTCTTTTTCATTATCTTTATTTGTTTGATATATGTTGAACATTCTGTATTGGCAAATGTCTACATTTTGATGTTCACGGGATTCAATGTCGCATTCATCATCATTTAATCTTGTCTTGTTTTCAAATATGTTTTTCATTATTTATTATTTAATTAGAAATTAATAATAACTTGCAAAATACATGTTCCTATCCCCATTACCTTCCTTTTGTGTTTTACCTTTTATTCCATATAACCACTCTGCATAACTCTTTTGATCATTTGGAATTGATGTATTAGGCATTGTATAGAAGTTTCTAAAGGAAGATTTTCTATCAAATACATCATCAACATCTCGGTATACATCTTTATAATATTTATCATTAATCACCTTTTTAATTTTGTTTTCATCTACATCACAAGCTTCTCTACGTTCTGGATCATCTGCATATTCGTTCATCAATACATTCATGAAAGGATTGTTATCCGATGGTAAACTGCAATCAGCATTTTTGTTAACCTTTCCTTTATTCTTCACGGATTGATATTGAACATAATTTTCTTGTGTGGATTTATAATATAGGTATGTTAATAACATAGTTACTACAACTAATCCAAATACTCTAGAATCATTAAATATAGTATAATGAATGAGAGTAACATAAATAGATAACAATACGTATGCATTCAATTTTTCAATTACATTCATATTAGATGTTGGGATGAAGTTTTTCATATTTGAAAAATTCATAAACTGTAATATATCTTTGAACCAAATAGTATTCATTATTAAAAAAATAGAAGATTTTTTATATAGTTTTATTTATTTAAATCGGTATTTTTCATCATATTCATCATGTTATCCATCATATCGTTATTTTTCATGTTTCCCATCATCGCAAAAGCTTCAGACATAAGTTCTTCTTGATTAAGTTCTCCACTTTGCATTTTATCAGACATGACACTACTTACTTGTTGAATGATACTACTCATAGCATTATTTTCACCAGAGAATAAATCATTCATGTTACTAATACCATCAGTATTGAGTTTGGACATGTCAATTTGAGACGAAATCTCTTGAGCCAACTTACCAATCTTTGTATCATTGATCATTCCCATGTTGAATGGAGCATCGATGGGTTCACTTTCTTCTTCGATGCGATTATCCGCTACATAACTCATTAGCATTCTGTAGTCATCGTCAAATACTTCATCTACAATATCTTGAGTATCATAACCACCATTTAAAATTTTCAAAATAGAAACAAGGATGGCTTTGTAGCTACTCTTCATTTTAGAATCATCATCACAATTTGTAGCATCGGTATAAAGTTTCGATAGCAAATAAAAAATGTATAAGTAATACACTTTAATATCAGCATTGATTTCTCCAGCTTTGAGTTCTTTCAATACTTCGATACTATCAATATCTTCATTATCTTTGATGTCGCCTTTATCAAACAGTTCCTTAATTTTATCATCTGAAACCACTTTAATGAAATCCTTAATATATTCATCCGTATTTTTATCAAAACATAAATAATTCTTCTTGAGAATACTCTTTACATCATCATTTTGCTTTTTAATTTCTTTGATGAAAGACTTTGTGAACTTATTAAAAACATAAATAATTTGATTCTCTAGAGACACCATTGCTTATTTATTTTGTAAAAAATATGTATAGATATCTTTAAATACTATTTATTTTCTTTTTCAGAGTGAAAAACAACGTAAGATAATCCCAAATCACTTTCTTGTTATCTTCATTTAGTGTTTTCCAGTATGTTTTAAGTTTTTTTACCAATTCATCAGTGAAATTAGTTTCATCTTTAACTACATCACTATAATCATGGTTTAGGAAAAAACTTTCATCACGCTTCATAACATATTCTTCAAAATCAGAACTATATCTTTGAAATAATTCATAGGGTTTTTTAGTATCTGCTAATTTGACTAGATTAAAGCTATTCTTTAGCATTTTAAAATCCTTATCATCGGGATATAAAAGAATCAAATCTTTTACAAATTCCTCGAATTTAGTATTAAAACAATCGATCCACTTGTTTGGAGACATCCTATATATCTTATAATGACTTTCTTTCTTTTAAATCTTTTTACGCATTTTGTGGAGTTGCTGGATTTTGGTCTTTGAAAATGTTTTTGATATCTGCATCTCTTTGTTCCATATATGAATCATAATTGAGAATTTTACTTGTTTCTTCTGAAACATTCTCATTATTTGTTATTAATGGCTCACCTCTGTCTAAAAATACATACCCGTGATCTAACTGTTTATCTTCCATGAAAGAATATCTATCTGATAGACCATTCATCTCATTGATCATGAATGGCTCTACAGTTTTCTCATTTGATTTAACAAATTCAAATAGTTCCTCATCGTGAATAACTTTACCTTCATTTTGAATTAACATCAATGGAACTCTATCTATAAAATCGGGTAATTTACCATTCATATTTTTGATGTCAATTACTTGTATCTCAACTTTCGTATTCTCCATATTATTTATCATAGTTAATAGTTCTCTACAATGTTCACATTTGTTTGAAATAAAGAGTATACAAGACATTTTTCATTTATATTTTTACTTTTCATATTATTTTTAAATAAAAAAATTGATTTAACTATATATATTTTATTATATCATATAAAATGTTTTCTAACTACTCGAAAGATAACAATGTTTCTCAATTCAAAATTTCAAATCTCGATCTTTCTATAGTAAACTCTATCAGAAGAACCATACTTACTAATATCAAAAATGTTGCATTCTATTTCAATGTAAAAGAGAAAAATCCAGAAGATTCTGGCATTCATATAATTGAAAATGACAGTCCCCTTCATAACGAATTTCTCGCGCAGAGAATAAGTATGGTTCCAATTAACCTGACTAGTGAACAAATAACTAATTGGAATTCTGATGATTATGAATTTGAAATTAAGGTAGAAAACAATACAAAATCCTTTAAAGATGTTACATCTAAAGACATAATCGTTTCATATAAAGGAAAAGAGGATTCAAAATTAAGAGAACAAATGTTTCCTGAAAACAAGCTCACCAAAGAATATATACTTATCACAAAACTTCCACCTACAACTCAAACGACAAAACTTTACTGTAAATTGAAGGCATTTACTGGAACTGCTGAAGATTCTGCTTGTTGGGCTACTACAAGTTTGTGCACATTTTATAACGATATTGATGAAAACACTAATAAAAAGAATATGGCAAAATTTGTAGAACAGAATCCTAAACTTAAACCTGAACAAGCTGAATTACGTTACAATACTTTAGACTATCAACGTGCATTCCATAAAAACGAGTATAATGAACCAGACCAATTCATATTCAAAATTGAACCAGAATGTATTCTATCTACCAATGAGATTTTTCAACAATCACTCGAATATCTCATCGACAAAATCGATGCTTTAATTGATTTCGACGATGCCAAAATCACCATTTCAAATGAGAAAGAATTCTATAAAATTATCCTAAATGATGAAACACATACTATCGGCAATTTGTTACAATCACTATTGTATAACATTCATATTAGAGAAAAAAAGAGTAAAGACATTTCTTTTATAGGATACTTTGTTCCACACCCACTTGAAAAACGTGTATTCATGAAAATTGTTTCACCATTAGAAGATATAGCTTTCAAAAATGAATTAATCGAATCATTTAAAAGCATAAAAACCACACTTAAGAATGTTCTTAGTGAATGGATGGTCTTTTCAAAAGATTTCTCATAAATAATATTTATTAAAAATAATATGAATACTGACAAGTTAGATGTTGTAGACATATTTGATAATAATGACAATGATGAAAAAGATTCATCTAATGATGATAATGATATCATGTTAGAAGCTGAAAACATGATCAAAGAAGAAATTGTACAAGATACGTATATTGTTGATCGCAATGATATGATTATTAAGGAATTTAACGATATACCTTTTTTAAATAGTGATACCAGTATACTTAATTTTACAGAAGAACAAGCACACAATGAAATATTCAATCTCACCGAGAACTTTAACTTTAAAAAAATTTTCAAAGAAATTACGGACATAGAAAATAACTCATTGAAAAACAAGTCAATTATTGACACTTTTTTACGTTCAAGGTGGTTTTTCCCGATTGCAAAATTCAAAAAAGACAGGCTAGATTATGATTTTGAAGCCATTGAAAACATAGAAACGGAAAATTATAAACAAACATCGTTATTAAACTTCTTAAAGAAGCTCAAGGAGTTCAAATATTCACCTGTATATGATACAAATAAGTCTAATTACAAACTACCAGAAGATATGCATGTGTTGTGGGAACATAGTATAAATGATGATACTAAAGTTGATAATTATCTGAATCCTGAACAGAAAAAATACTCTAAAGCCCTTATTTGGGATGAAGAAGATTTAAAAGCATACGTTGAAAATTTATGGCATAATTATGATGATGATGATATTAGTATAAATGATGATAAGATTTTAGAGTCAAAGAGAATATTAGAATACAAAAGAATGCTTATGAATGAAAATATACACTTAACAGGTATATTCATCAATAATAACTCTAAACATTACTATCATCTATTCGATATTGATGAATACTTTTCAAGATTAGAAAATATTGTGTCATTTCCAATCGATGCAAGTTTAAATAGCAACAATACTGTAAAGAACGTGCAAATAATTGGTAAAAACAATAATGTGTTGACATTCAAAAATGCTGACAATACTGAAGAGTTATATGATTTATCAAACCCCCCCACAAACAAATTATTATACCTCAAAGATGATGGCTACTCATATGTATATTCAAAAAAAGATTTTTATGATGAAAATATAATTTTTCTCACAAATAAATACAACTTTTTGGAAATAGCTCATATTTTCATACCTGATGTGTATGATTTTTTCACAATAAATAAGTCAAAAGACTACACTACAATAAATAAGAAGCTAAAATATTTTCATAATATAACTATTGAAAAGCTTCATGAATATTCATTCACTGCATTCAAAAACACGTATAAATATAAACCAGAAAGAAAACAGTCGACTCAAATAGAGCCCAAGGATTATAAAAGCGCCTTCGAATCATCATATGATATATTGAACAAAAAAGAGTTCTCTAAAACCAAGCTAATAACGAATAAGAAGTTTGATGATAAAATTCCTACTAAAATGGATTCTAACATGCGACGATTCAATTCACTCGAATCTTTTAAAGACAAAGGGTTGGATGTCATATATCATTTACATGTTTTGAAATTCATCAAACATATTGTATCTCTTCAGCCAATGGAAAATATAAATGATAATTCAGAAACATTCAAATTGAAAGATATTGATAATATAGATAAAATTAAAGATATGAAAAGAAAATATTCGACAAATGGTAAAACAAATTTTGATGACTACAATTACACTATCAGTGAGCTTGATGAAATAAAAGATGAAATCTTGAACAATCTAAAAGAGAGTTTATCTTTTATGAATAGTAAACATCATGTTCCATATAAATCTATACAATCTCTTGGAAATACTTCTAAGGAAGTTAAAGATACAACATATGATGATATTATTCTAAATGTGGACTTGTCGATGTATGATACCCCCACAGAATTTGAACAACCGCAAATAAGCACTAAGAATGATGACAATGAGTCCAAAATTATATTATCTCTTGGAATGAAAGTAAGTGATTCACAATTAGAGGCTTTATTATCTTATTACAGAAAACATATAAATGTGCTCGAAAGTCAACAAAATGATCCAAAGAAGCCATTGCTCGATAAAAGTAAAATGATTATATTATTCACATGGGTCTTAATTTTCACACAGATTATTGATAAAAGTTTCATAAAAAAGAACCTAATTGATGACTGTGTGCATAAATACAGCATCGGTGGTTATCCGATGAACGATTTAGAGCAAACTGATAATGCAGAAATTTTCAAAGATAATAAAGACAAATCTCTAATTGGATATTTAACTTGTGTGTTTATGTATAAAAACAATATTTCTAACATCCCATATCAAAAAGTCATGTTTGAAATGATAAAACGAGTAAAAGACATATTCAAACTTTTCCCATATTTGAAAAATAAATTGAAAGATGTTTATGAATTGAAAAATTCGAAACCCAAACAGTTTGAAATAACAAAATCATACGTCAAGATGTTCAAACCATTCAATCAAAGTTTATCAGACATTGATCTAAGTAAGACCAAAATAGATAGAACTACAATGTCTAAAGATAGTATATTTAATGTTACTAAAGCAATTAAATTCAAAAAATCTATAGAATCAGTAGTTGTTTCTAAGCCTGAAGATATAATCCATAAAAAATCAAAGGCGAGTGTCAAAGATTTCAGTGTAAAACAGGTCACTTTAGATGATTTCATAAAAGAAAATGATTGGATAGACGATCATACAATTCAAGCTATATATGATGAAAAAAATCAATATGCTCTATCTGAACATATTGAAAAACTCTTCTCCATGTATATGGAAATCAATAATAATTCTCAACTTCGTGATCATTATGAAAGTGCTATTACAAATGAACAAGACTTGTCAGTATTATTACAACAAAATTTTAACGTTTATTTCAGTGATGTGTCTAATATTACCATGGTAAAGAATCAAGTATCATATTTGTTCAAGTTTTCTAAACAACTTCGCGAATCATCGATATTTAATTCCACTTTTGAAAGTTCATTGCGAACAAATATCGTCTCAAGATTAGACATCTTAAAACAAATCACTGACAGTGAAAAACGTAAAAAACAAATATTTGTTGCTGCTTTACTTTCATCATTGTTGAATATAATAGATACCAATTTTGACAAAGATGAAAATGGAAACTATGTGTACCAAGATGTCAATATTTTCAATAGTTTCATAAATGATTCTTTCAATCATAAAGTAAAACAAATAGCAATTATTAATAAAGATGAACTTAAAAGAAAATACAATCTATTAAGAAGTGAGGAACGTGCAAAAGAAAGATCAACAATTGATGAAATGTCTGATGAAAACATTGACTTGTACTTTGCATACAAAAAGATAGGCTTGGAATCATCTGAAATAAAAAACATTGACCATACAACAGGTGCAACTAATGATCAAGATGTTGATTATGGTGATGGTGATGGTGATTTTCAAGATTTCAACGATGATATTTCATTATAAATTTCATTAAGATCAACATATTCATTTGTTAACCGTTCATCTGGTGTAGCAATCCACATGTCTTCAAGTTTATTATATTTTAAATGAGTTTCACCATTGTATGAGTTCATATTATCAAATAACATTTCATATTCTGTCAAGATTCCAATAATTTTTACATTGGATATGATGTATTTTTCATCATTTTCATTCAATTTTAGATAAATAATTTTTCCATGATTTCTACCATTCCTATATACATGGAGTTCGTAAGTATTCTCTTCAAATTCCTCAAACTTCAGAATTCTTAACTTTGATCCTTTCTTTTTCAATGCTTTAAATGTATTCAACCAATTTTCAATTAAGGTTTTTGTTTTTACAATATCGATATCTTCACTTTCATCTTTATTTTTCATTATTTCGAATTGCTTTCCAGATAATACTGTTTTAAACCTTGAATTTGTAAATTCACTTGTAGATACATTTTGATTTTCATCTGTAAACTGATAACTCTCAATGAATTTTTTTTCTTTATGACATATATTTTCGTATGCCTCTTTCATTATTTTATTAGCTTTAATAACATATATGAAGAACCATAATGCAATAATGGTAAAAAAAATCAAAGGTAGCATTTAAACTATTATAATTTATTTTTTAATTCATCTAAAATTATCAATTCAAAACCTATGGGTCCCAAAGAAGAGAACTTTATGAACTCAATAATGAATAGTTGAATGATCATAACTATTACTGAACTAATTGTGTTGGCCATCAATATTTTCAATACCTGTTTTTTGCTTACATACGATAGTAATCCCGTCATGATTACTGATATTGTAATGAATACTCCATTCAATATATATATTGTTTGCCACCATCTATCGTTAATAGCTTTTTTGTCTTCAATATATACTTCATTATCTAATAATACCCTTACATTTTTAGTTTTATCAAAGAATAGCATTCGAAGATTATTTTCTATTACAGTTCCAAATAGTACTGATAATGTTAAAAATAAGAAAGTAATATGAATAACAATATTATATACACTGTATAAAATCATTTATTAATATACATTAATATAAATTAAGATGATTATAATTTCAATATTACATGAAATAATCATAAGTTTATGTGAATCATTGTTAGTGTTTTATTTGTTTACATCTATGTTTGATACTTTTATGATACAAAACAACTTGAATAATCTTTTCAAATATGTTGATAATCATATTGCTGAAATAAAGACACTTGTGACAAAAGATGACATTGATGTATTAAGAACAAAAATTATTATAAATAATCATGAAAATCAAACAATTTGGAAGGAGAATAAGAATGACACATTGAATAAGGTTACAATATTAGTTATAGCTTTCATTATAATCACTCATATATTCATTTTATTCGTAAGTATGTTTCTCAATATAAATCCATTAAAATTTATGATGAACAATGTATTTTTAATCAGCATCAATGCTTGTGTGGAAATAACATTCGCTTACATGATTACAAAATATCAGTTCTTGTAATATATTCTAAGATTTGAAACATTTGTATAATACAATTGTCAGTAATATCAAAATAATAACACTGTATAAAATGTTATTGTTTTTATCATCGAGTATGTGGTGATGTCCATTGTAATTTAGCTTTATAAATTCATATACACTTTCTAATGCTTTCTCCATAGTTATTATTCCCTTCTGATTAACTGTACTGACTATATGTATATTTTTTAATTTTCCTGTATATGGTAGAACACCATACTTTTGTCTCACAAACCCTGTATCTTTAGATTCATATTGCGCTTTGCTTTTCTCGAGACCATCATAAAAAGTCACACGTGTACTTACTGGAATATGTAATTGATGTTTAATTTCTTCTTCTATTTCGACAAGAGTGCATTGATGCACTTTTTTCTTCAATCTTGAACTGAATTTATTTTGATCTATTATTGTACATGACCAAACTGTTTTTACGGATGGGTCTTTTGTGAAAGTTTTTAAGTATTTTGACATTGGTAGAATAATAATATTCCAATCGCCAATACAACTCCAACACCATTCATCTTTATATTCAACATTTTGGTCAAAATGTAACTGAAAGCCAATAGA
>Ga0209653_1002700_pt1 | contig 12683 bp, 9 predicted proteins | sample SaaInl6LU_22_DNA_FD_184644 | JGI IMG/M metagenome (GOLD analysis project Ga0209653, IMG submission 184644) | Marine microbial communities from expanding oxygen minimum zones in the Saanich Inlet - ESP_116LU_22_DNA (SPAdes) (version 2) | ecosystem: Environmental > Aquatic > Marine > Intertidal... | reverse complement strand
CTATTATATATTTGAAGTCTTCTAATTTAACCCAAGTATGGCTAGGAATAAGTTGTTTAATAGTGTATTGGATTTTTATGACCTTCGTTCCATTTGGAGGTTCGATTGCAGGAACTCTTGAGCCTGGAAATAATTTTGCTGCCTGGATTGATCAATACATAACTCCTGGAAGGTTGTATCAAAAAACTTGGGATCCTGAAGGGTTTTTTAGTACAATTCCAGCAATGGCTACTGGAATTTCTGGAATGTTCTGTGGTCATGTCATCTTAAATAAATCAAAAGATCTGAAAGATAAAATCATTTTAATTTTTGTGACTGGTTTTAGTATAATGTGCTTAGGTTTACTCTGGGATTACAGCTTTCCTATGAATAAACACATTTGGACCAGTTCATATGTTTTATTTAGCTCGGGCGTAGCCATGTTATTTCTTTCTACTTGTATTTGGATAATTGATCTTAAAAAGAACTCTAAGAGGTTTCATTTTGGAATTGTTTTTGGATCAAATGCAATCTTTGCATATGTTTTACATGCTTTGCTTGGGAGACTTTTCCAAATTCCTGTCATAAGCGGTAAAGGAATTCAACAAAACTGGATGGATTTTGGAATCTCCACAGGCATTGATCCAAAATTTATTTCACTTACATGGGCTGTTTTTTATACTTGGGTCATTTACCTAATTGTAAAAGAAATGTACAATAGAAAGATTTTTATTAAAATCTAAAACCAAGTACTTTTATTTTCAAAGGGTCATTATAGTTAATGAACAACACACTTCTTTAAATTTTCTTGAAAAAGTTTATCCCAGAATTACGTCACTTACATAATTCCCTATTATTTTGTGACTTTTTAAAATTCTAAATTGTTCAATACTTCTTGTGGTGATGTGTCCCTTTTATTGTTGTAAAATTCTAATGCTAAATCTGCCCTGTTTGTAAATACACCTTCTATACGATCTTTATATTCATTAAGTTGTTCTACTGTGTCAAAAGTATAAGGATGAACTAACATTCCTGCATCATGAATCATTTTAGCCAATTTAGGACTTGTTAATTCTTCATAATTATTTGGAGCTCCAGCTATACTTGTTCCCATAAAATGCACGTTATTTTCTATGCAAAATTCTATTGCTTTTTTCATGTTACCGGAAATATCGTCTGCCATTTTTGGTTGCCATAGCAGTAAACACTTTGGAATATTTGGCATGTGTTTTTCTATTAACACATTACTTTTTAAAGAAAATGTTTGAAGAATCACCCTTGCATTTGTATTTGCTACACCAACCTTACCAGGGTTAGTTTGAATTATTTTTGGGCTTTTGTTAATATTCCACCCTAAATCTGTTAACTCATCTGCTAATAATTTTTCAACATTTGGTGTAGGATATTTAGTTTCGATATAGATACCTGGTCTATGACCATTATCGTTTGGATCATTTTCGTGCCTATATTGACCTGTCCATTTTCCTTCAATTATTTCTTTAATGGGGTTGCCGTTTTTCGTTGCAATTTTTTTTCCTTCAGCAATCATTACAACATCTTTTAATGTCATAATTACTAAAGAATTAAAGCTTTCTCTTGCTCTAGTTGGATTTGCTTTATTAAACCATGAGCCCGCATCTAAAGACCTTAATTCTTCCAAAGTAAAATCATTTATAGGAGATTTTGCACGTTCAGGAAAAATAGCTTCTACATTTGTTGTTCTAATTAAATCTTTATCGTGAAACGCAACTAGCTTACCATCTTTGGTTTGTTGGATATCAAATTCTAAATAATCTGCGCCAATGTTACGCGCCCATAAAAATGCCGGTTGTGTTTCTTCTGGTGCCCAATATGTAGTTCCTCGATGAGCAATTACTATGTCTTTTTTTACATAATCACGAACCTTTTGTGAACGTTCACTTAAGGCAATGATTTTTTCTGCATTTGAAGCTTCTATTTTAGTCACTTTACAGGCTGTAAAAAGAAGAAAAATGAACAATAATTTAAAACTATATTTTATCATTTTTTTATTTAATTTATTATCTAACTTCAGTAGTAAAACCGCCAGGTCCACTTGAGGGGCGTATGTGGTTTGTGTTAAACTATCTTCATTTTTTTTCGCATACCAAAAAAACAATTATAGCATTCAACACATCTATTTATTGCAACCCCTTAAGTTCTCCAGTATTTAACTCATGCATTCAATATTTAAAACATTTATATAATGAATATTATGAATGTAATCCATTAATTCCATTTTTTTCTTGAATCCAAGATATCCCTAATAGTATTATTGCAATAACACAAGCTCCTAAAAGCACAACAAAACCACCAAACCAATCCCAATGATCAACAACAGCTCCCATAGCTATGTTTGCAAATAAAGCACCTCCTAAATAACCAAATAATCCAGTTAATCCAGCAGCTGTGCCAGCAGCTTTTTTTGGCACTAAATCAAGTGCATGAACACCTATTAACATTACTGGTCCATAGATTAAGAAACCAACACATATTAAAGCAATTGTGTTTGCCAATATTGAATCACTTGTCCAATACATATAAACAGAAAACATTACTAAAAGCATGTAAATAATACTTACTGGGGCTCGCTTTCCCTTAAATACCTTATCGCTTAAATACCCACAAAGTAAAGTCCCGGGAATTCCTGCCCATTCATAAGCAAAATACGCCCATCCTGATTCTTGTATCGAAAATCCTTTTGCTTCTTCAAGATATAAAGGAGCCCAATCTAGAACACCATAGCGTACTAAATAGACAAAGGCGTTAGCAAAGGCAATAGACCACAATAACTTATTTTTAAATATGTATTTAAAGAAAATTTCTTTTGCAGAGATTTCATTTTCAAATTCCTTTGAGTAATTATCCGGATAATCATTCTTGTAAGCCTCAACATTTGGTAATCCGCAAGATTGAGGAGTATCCCGTACCAAAAGCCAAGCGATTAAAGCAACACCCAAGGCTATAAATCCTGGAAAATAAAGTTTAGCTTGCCAATCAGCAAAAATTGCAACCCCTAAAATAGCTAGCGGACCAATAACTCCTCCACCTATATTATGAGCCACATTCCAAATAGACATTTTTGTTCCTCTTTCTCTAATTGAAAACCAATGCACCATAACTCTTCCGCAAGCTGGCCATCCCATACCTTGAAACCAGCCATTCAGAATCAGTAGAACAAACATTATTATTATAGATGATGTAGCAACTGCAAGTAATCCCATAGCAATCATTGTAAGTGCTGATAAAACAAGTCCCGCCGTTATAAAATAACGCGCGTTACTTCTGTCAGACACATTCCCCATTAAAAATTTACTTAATCCGTAAGCAATAGAAACACCTGACAAAGCAAAACCTAGCTCTGTTTTAGAATACCCTAACTCAACTAAATCTGGCATAGCCAAAGAAAATACTTTTCTTACCAGGTAATAACCAGCATACCCAATGAATATTCCAATAAATACTTGCAAGCGCAATCGCTTGTAATAAGAGTCAATTTTTGATTCTGAAAGCAACTCTTTATGAGTGGCAGGTTTAAATGCGTTTAGCATTATTTGATTGTTTTTAATTTAAAATATAGTTCATCGTTACATTAGCGTAATCTTTAACTTGTTTTTTTTGCCATATTTTATCTTTTCCAAGTCCCTTTGCCATTATTTCTGCAACTCTAGGAGCCATTTTTACACTCTCCTTCGCATCTAATAATTGACAGCGAGTTCTTCTAGCTAAAAAATCTTCTACAGTCCTTGCCATTTCATTTTTAACAGCCCAAACTACCTGACTTTCAATAACGTTTAACGACAAACTTAAAGGTTTATCCAATTTATGTTGACTTGCCAATTTTAATATTTTTTCTTCATCTGAACCATAAAAATATAACGGGTTTTGATGATCAACATTTTCCTTAAACCCGTGAATTTTCAAATGTTTTGTTTGAGTAGAAACGTGAGCCCAGTTATGAAGCTTTTCAGCCTTATTAACTAAATCTTCACCCATTTTTCTATAAGTAGTCCATTTACCCCCAACCATAGTTAATAATCCAGAGTCTGAGACAACTATTTTATGACTTCTAGAAATCTCATTCGTTTTCTTTCCCTCTCCACTTGGAGCAGCTAAAGGACGTAATCCTGCAAATACACTTAACACATCACTTCTTTTAGGAGCTTTTGTTAAATAGCGACTTGCAGTTGCCAAAATAAATTTGATCTCTTCTTCAAGAGCAACTGGCTCAAGAGATTGTTTTTCAATAGGGGTATCTGTCGTTCCAACCACTACCTTATTATACCATGGCACTAAAAATAAAACTCTCCCATCATCCGTTTTAGGGATCATAATGGCATGTGTTCCAGATAAAAAAGATTTATCAAGAATCAAGTGCACACCTTGGCTTGGAACAATTGTCTTTCTTGACCCAGGAGAATCCATGCGTAACACGTCATCAGCAAACACGCCTGTCGCATTCACAATTTGCTTTCCTTTTATTTCGTGTTCTATTCCACTTTCTTTATCTAAAAATTTAACGCCACTTAATTTGCCCGCTTCATCTTTTACTAAGCTTGTTACATTGCAATAATTCAAAACTAACGCACCCATTTCAACTGAACTCTGTAATGTATTAATTACCAGTCTAGTGTCATCAAACTGACCATCGTGATATTCTACACCTGCTGAGATTTTATCAGCTTTTATTGTTGGAATACGACTCAACGTTTTAGATTTTGAAATTCTCTTTGATCTTCCTAAACTTAATTTACCCGCCAATAAATCATAAAATATAAGTCCAATTGTATATTGAATTTCATCAATAATGCCATACGTAGGTATAATAAAAGACTGGTCTTTTACCAAATGAGGTGCATTTTTAACAAGTAATCCTCGCTCAACTACCGCTTCTCTAACCAATCCAATATCACCTTGCGCTAAATACCTGACACCTCCGTGGACTAATTTAGTGCTTTTACTCGATGTAGATTTTCCAAAATCTGATTTCTCCAACAACACAACAGAATACCCTCTTGCTGAAGCCTCTAAAGCAACACCTATCCCTGTTGCTCCACCTCCAATAACAATAAAATCATATTCAATAAAAGCGTCACCTACCTTAGCTATCATTTCGCTTCTTTTCATGATTTAATATATTATTTATTTTAGGTTGCAACTCTATCAATGATGTAAATTTACAATTTGTTAAAAACAAAACGAAATGTTTTAAAACGTTTTTTATTCTTGTTTTTTATTTTTTATTATTCCGATACATCTAAGCTAAAACAGGTTGGTCGTGATATAAAATATCCTTGCTTATTTTACGTTGGGTTAATTTGTTTTACTTTTTGTATGAAAAAATATACACCTAGTTAAATAAATTAATACCTATCTTTATTTTAGGAAAAGTTAAAATAATGAGTATAAACATAGCTGAAAGACACAAGCTAATATTAGCTAAATTAGACCAAGATGGGTTTGTCACAGTATCCAACTTAAGCGAAGAATTTAATGTGTCTTCTGTAACGATTCGAAAGGATTTAAAACTTTTAGAAGAATTAAACCTTTTATTTAGATCTCACGGAAAAGCAATTCCTTCAAATCCATACACAAAAGAACAATCGGTCAACGAAAAAGTTAAGCTTCATAAAGAAGAAAAAAAAAGAATAGCACAAAAGGGCGCCCAATCAATTGAACCTCACGACAGCATTATATTAGCATCAGGAACCTCGGTAATTGAAATGGCTAACCAAATAAAACCCACCCAAGGACTTACCGTACTAACAGGCTCGCTTAACGCTGCATTAATTGTATCTGAATTACGTGATGTTGACGTAATACAGCTAGGCGGTGTTGTCAGAAAAAGCTCATCATCAATAATAGGCCCTATCGGCGAAAAAATGCTCTCAGAATTTACTTGCTCAAAACTTTTTTTAGGTGTTGATGGGATTGATTTAGAATTTGGATTAACAACAACTAACTCGATGGAAGCATCAATCAACAAGGCTATGATAAGAGCTGCTCAAAAAATAATTGTTCTAGCGGACTCTTCTAAATTTGGTAAAAAAGGATTTGGAAGAATTTGTGGGCTTGAGGAAGTTGATCAAATAATCACAGACAACCTGATTAAAGAAGACTACAAAGAAAAATTTACAGAACTAGGAATAGATGTAATAGTAGTTTAATAAAGCTTTATACAAAAAAATATTAGTCCATCTTTTTTAAAAATTAGAATGAAAGCTAATAATGAATCTGAGAGACATATAGGTGCGGAACAGTACTATTGAAAAGCCTTTTCAAACAAGATGCATATATCGAACAAAGCCTTCTACAGCTTCGAATTCCGGAAGTCCGAGTAAATTGTATTGATTGGCGGTGTGTATGTTTCGCTGTTCTGCGCGTTGCCAAAATTCTCTGGCATCTGGTCCAGGGAACATTGCTCTGTCTTTTTGGGACTGATGCTTAAAAATGGCCTCTCTTTTTCGCAATACATTTTTTGGACTAAGCGGCACCGCCATTTGAATTTCATCAATACCCCACTCTTGCCATGCACCTCTGTAAAGCCACACTTCACAATTTTTAACCCACGCATCACCCGCTTTTAGTAGCGCATCGATAGCATCAAAGATAACCTGCAAGCACACACGATGTGTGCCATGCGGGTCAGATAAGTCGCCAGCAGCAAAAATCTTTTCTGGTTTTACTTTTCTAAGCAGTTCAATTGTTAAATCAATATCTTCTTTTTGGTGTGGTTTTTTCTTGACGGCACCGGTTTCATAAAAAGGCAGGTTCATAAAGTGCGCGTTGTTTTCTGGAACACTACAAACACGGCAGGCGGCCAAGGCCTCCCCTTTTCTTATTAAACCTTTTAACTCTTGAATGCGCAAAGAATCAATATCCCCTATCTTTTTGTCCGCAAGCGTGCTTACAATATTTTGGTATTCCTTCTCCATAGAGTGCTTATCAGGATTCATCTCCAAACAGAATTGCATAAACCGGATTACCTCGTCATCATACACTGCAATATTCCCAGAAGTTTGATAAGCGACATGAACATCAAATCCGTTGTCAGCAAGTTGAATCAGTGTGCCGCCCATTGAAATAACATCATCATCGGGGTGTGGACTAAAAACAAGTGCTTTATGTGGTGTGTTTTGGGTTGAATTTTTGATGGAATTCCAAACATCAAACGCTTCAAGAAGCGATTCATGAATTTTGTAGTTTAATTGATAGACTTCGTAATTGATGGAAACCAATAAAGATTGAAGGTGATTGTTTTCATAATCTTCTCTGGATAGTTTTAATATTGATTTTTCACAATGTCTTGCAAGCCATATAACTGCCTTTTTTATTTGTTCGGAATCCCATTTACATGAACCAACCAGCCATGGCGTTTTTTGACGGGTAAGCTCAGAGGCACTCGCGCTGTCCAATACAAAGACACAATCATCATGTTGTTGCAAAAAGGTAGCGGGAACTTGGTCGCTTATTGTCCCTTCAACGGTTCTGGATATGATGTTTGACTTTCCCTCTCCCCATGCCATTAAATATACTTTTTTGGCTTTCATAATGGTATCTACGCCCATCGTGATGGCCTGTTGAGGGACAAATTGTTCGCCAAAAAAACTACTTGCAGCATCTTTACGTGTGACCGGGTCTAGCCAAACACGTCGTGTTTTGGAATGAATGGCAGAGCCTGGCTCATTAAAACCAATGTGGCCAGTACGACCGATTCCCAGCAGTTGAATGTCTATTCCTCCTAAGGATTCAATGGTTTCTTCATAAATTTTACAGTATTCGTCAATATTGTCAGGGGCTGTAGTACCATCTGGAATATGAATATTTTCTTTGGGAATATCGATGTGATCAAAGAGGTTTTTATGCATAAACTCAACATAAGAATGAATCGATTGCGGATTCATTGGAAAGTACTCATCGAGATTGAAAGAATGTACATTTGAAAAGCTTACTTCACCAGCTTGATATGCACGAATAAGGTGTTGGTAAACCTTGATGGGTGTGGAGCCAGTAGCCAGACCCAAAACAAATGGTTGACTCGTATCTTTTTGATTTATTTGTTGAATAATCTCATCTCCTATCACTTGACAGGCCTGGCTAGAGTCTAAATAGATTTGAGTAGGAATACGTTCACGATTGGCATGGCTTCTAAAGTCCTCTACAGAATGTTGTAATATTGATACATCCATAATCACTAATTGCAGTTAAATGCAAATTAATGCATTATTTTGCCGTATTACAAATATTTAAAATAATCATTGCGTAAATTTTATAAAAAACCGTTATATTAATTAAAAATAAGTTTGTGTTAAAAGAAGAAAGGCACCAAAGGATTTTAGACGAAGTTTCGCTTCGCAATCGTATTTTATTGTCCGATATGGCTGAGCAGCTTGATGTATCCATTGATACTATACGCAGAGACGTCAAAGAGCTAGACAAAAATCAAATGATCAAGAAAGTCCATGGAGGAGCGGTATCATTAGGATTTGTTTCCAACAATGCCGCAGTAGATGTATTTGACTTAGATGAAAAGCAATTGATTGCTCAAAAAGCACTTTCTTTTATTTCAGATGGATCTGTTATATTTGTAGACGGCGGAACAACATGTATGGAACTTGCAAAACTCATTCCGCCAAAGAAAAAAATTACCTGCTTTACTTTGAGTTTACCTATAGCAAGTGAACTTGTTAAAAAGCCAAATGTTGACCTAATTTTTATTGGTGGAAAAATCTCAAAAGAATCTCATATGAGCCTAAGCGTGGGGGCTGTTAACGAACTTTCACAAATTCGTTTTGATTATAGCTTTATTAGTACGGGTTACATTAACCCCTCTCATGGCCTTAGTGAGTTTGACTGGGAGGTTGTTCAAATTAAAAGAGCAATCGTCAAATCTTCTCGCAAAGCGATTCTTCTGTGCATCTCGAAAAAATTTAATTCTCAACAGAAGTATAAATGTGTAAATGTATCGGAAATAGATACGTTGGTAACTGAGCTTGAACCCAATGATTTACTTCTAGATCCCTTCAAGAATATTAATTTATTATAGATTCAGATCTACAGGTGATTTTAGGCTCAGAATTAAGTTCTTTTGCTGCAAAATATTGCATTATTTAATTTTTTTACATTTTTTTGCTGTATTCAAATTTTAAATTGAATATATACCATAAACCATAGTATTTTAACCATCATTTAAACTTATTTTTTCAGACTTAGTTTTACTAAGCGAAATTTTATTAAAAATGATTTAAACATTAAAGTAAAAAACAAATGAAAATCAGCACAAAAAACAAAACCGCAATTTCCATTATTGCTGGACTTTTTTTCATTTTTGGATTTATCACCTGGGTCAATGGGGCTTTGATTCCCTTTATGAAGACTATTAACGAACTCACAGAATCTCAGTCATACTTAGTGGCATCTGCCTCTTACATTTCTTTTGTAGTTATGGCACTCCCTGCTTCTTACTTGCTTGAAAAAGTGGGCTATAAAATGGGAATGTCAATTGGGCTCTTTATTATGGCTATTGGAGCGCTGGTATTTATACCAGCTGCTGAAGCGCGTACCTATTGGATGTTCTTAACTGGGATTTTTATTCAAGGTACTGGGATGACCATTCTACAAACAGCGGCTAACCCATACATCACTATACTTGGCCCCATCGAAAGTGGCGCCCAACGCATCGCCATTATGGGTATTGCCAATAAGGTGGCTGGGGCTTTGGGCTCGCTTATTTTTGGAGCAATACTTCTTAAAGGTATCGATGAGGTAAATACGCAACTTGACAGCGTTTCAGCAGATGAAAAAGCAATATTATTAGATAAAATGGCTGATAGTGTATTTATCCCCTATGTGGTCATGGCTATTGTCTTATTCGTATTGGGTCTTATGATGCGAAAAGCACCGCTGCCTGATGTAGAAGTAGCTTTAGGTGCCAACGAGCAGCCACACGGAGAGTCTCAAAAAACAATATTTGAATACCCACACTTATGGCTTGGAATACTAACCCTGTTTGTGTATGTTGGTGCTGAAGTTATTGCTGGGGATTCCATAATTGCTTACGGGATTGCTCTTGGTTTCTCTGCTTCAACCGCCAAGTTTTTTACAACATTTACGCTCATGGCCATGGTGGCAACTTATGCCCTTGGCGTGGCTATAATACCAAAGTACATCAGTCAGCAAAAAGCATTGCAAATCAGCGCTTTGCTAGGTATTGTATTTAGCATTATGATCTTGATGACTGACGGCTTTACATCTGTTCTATTTGTTGCGGCTTTAGGAATTGCCAATGCTTTAGTTTGGCCCGCAGTTTGGCCGCTTACGCTTGAGGGATTAGGCAAACATACCAAAACAGCATCGGCATTATTGATTATGGCAATTGCTGGAGGAGCGATTATACCCCCTCTATATGGAAGGTTAGTAGATAAGGGAAAGGAATCCCTCGTTGGGTCCGGAATTTCCTCTTCTGATGCATTGGCCATTTCTGCCCAAGAAAGTTATTATATACTGATTCCTTGCTATCTCATCATCTTTGGGTTTGCGGTATTTGCAAAACGATCACGTTACTAATTCTATACTTCAGTTATAAAATACACCTATTAAAAAAAACTAAAAATCTCAACAATAAAATAGAACCCATTTAAGGGTACTCAACAAAGAGCAAGCATCAGCTGGAGATGCGTTTTACATCCCTACCGGAAGGGTATATGCCATTGGTGCAGGGGTTTTATTGGCAGAAATTCAACAAACTTCCGATATAACCTATCGAATAGATGATTATAATAGAGTTGACATAGCCAATGGAAAAACCCGAGAGCTACACAATGACTTAGCCCTAGATATCATTGATTTTTCTGTTCATGAAAGCTATAAAACCAAATATGACAACAAATCAAATACCAGCAATCAGCTCATACATACCGATTACTTTAGGTCAAACATCCTTACAGTCGATCAAAGTATAAAAAAGGATTACTCAGACATAGACTCTTTTGTTATCTATATGTGTACAGAAGGTGCTGTAGAAGCAACAACCTGTCAAGATTCTTTCTCACTAAAAAAAGGGGAAACTTTATTACTGCCAGCAAACGTGAACAAAGTTTTATTGAAGCCATCACAAAAGAGTAAACTTTTGGAAGTTTATTTTTAAGGCTTTTAGGCTTAATTAACTGCGCCTGTAATGATAAGACATTTTTTTATTGCATAATCAAATTTATCTCTACATCTCAGTTAAAACAATTTAAGGTTTGGGTCCCGATTTGTTCCCAAAATGATTTTTTATAGTTAGAGGAATTTTTTCATGATATCGTGTTTAAAATATTTAATCACCAAATAGTTTTGAAAATTGAGCTAAGCTTTCCGTAAGTGAGTTCGATATTTTTTCTGTATGCTCTACAAAGAAACTCCTTGAGAAATCAAGGAGTTTTTATTTTGGGGTCAAGTGATGCTTGCATCTTCTTGAGAACAAAAGAAAAAATCAGATTGCAAAGCAATCAGAGTTTCTTTGGGCTGTTCTCCTCTTTGGCCCATTTCGAAACAACGTGGAGAAATGAATCCAGCTCCCGCTACTAAAACAATAAAACGGTTATACTTTTATAAGTGTAGCCGTTTTTTTATATTTGAGCATGTCAAAAAGAATTTTTTATCCTCTTTTTTTGTTATTAATTCCTTTAATTGGAATAACTATCACTGATGAAATTAACTGGAGTCCATTTGATTTCATTATTATGGGTTCTCTACTAATCTTCTTTAGTATTGGAATTAATTTTGTGAGTAATCGTACAAAGAATTTAAAAAATCGAGTCCTATACATTGGAATATTGGTTATAATATTTATGTTAATATGGGCAGAGTTGGCAGTAGGTCTTTTTGGAACTCCTTTTGCAGGTAGTTAAGTAAACAATCTCTTCAGTTTTGCAGCAGCTTTGAATTAATAGGGTGAGGGGAAATCAATATCATAGTAGTTCAACTTTTCATAATAAGAGTCATTATGTGATGAGTGTCGATTAAGTATTTTGGAGTTTCTTTGGGCTGTTCTCCTCTTTGGCCCATTTCGAAACAACGTGGAGAAATGAATCCAGCTCCCGCTATAACAAGCCAAATACGAAAGTGTTTGTCTTTTTTTGTAAATGAAATTTTGAAAAAGTTTACTTTTTAAAAATTGAAACGCAAAAAATTGAAACTTTATATTAAAGTTTGGATTGTTGTACTCCCTTACTCTGGTCCAACGAGCAAAGCGAGTTAATCCAGCTCCCGCTACTAAAACAATAAAACGGTTATACTTTTATAAAATTTAGCCGTTTTTATATTTTTACAGCATGTTAAAAAATATTATTTACATCTTTTTCGTGCTTCTGTTTGCCTCATGTGCCAAATCGACTAACACTTCTTCTATCAAAGTTGTTGGTGAAATGAGAGATGTGATGTGGAAAGGAGATTTAAAAGGTAAGATTGCAACAGATTCATTAAATAACAAAGAAACCTATGGATTAGGACCTATTGAGTTTTTGAAAGGAGAAATAGTAGTGTTTGAAGGTCAAACATTTGTATCGAAGGTTATTGACAGTGTTTCTCATCAGGTAACTAAAATCCCCTCAGTCAGGGCTCCCTTTTTTGTGTACAGCACAAATAGTGATTTAAAAGTTGTTGAACTTACTCTTGATAATTACTCGCTAAAAGAAATAGAAGAA
>Ga0209653_1002696_pt1 | contig 12701 bp, 7 predicted proteins | sample SaaInl6LU_22_DNA_FD_184644 | JGI IMG/M metagenome (GOLD analysis project Ga0209653, IMG submission 184644) | Marine microbial communities from expanding oxygen minimum zones in the Saanich Inlet - ESP_116LU_22_DNA (SPAdes) (version 2) | ecosystem: Environmental > Aquatic > Marine > Intertidal... | reverse complement strand
GCTGAAGTCTCACCGCTTAAGCCTGCATTGATCACCTTATAATTAAGTTCTTTTTCATCTAGCTTCTGCTGGACCAAGCTTGGAAAAGACTGTTCTATCGGTATACCATATCCTGCGGTAATACTATCGCCAAAGAAAATAATATTCTTCGGAGCATCTTGATCGGTAAGATTGAGATGACCGATGATGGAAAATAATACCGCTAATGATAGAGCTCTGAACATTTTTCCTCTGATTTACTTTATCCATATAAACAGCAGAACTAATAAGAAGTTCTATCGTCTATAAAACACGACAAGTAGAAACATAATATGTCAAATATATTAGAGGTTTCCGAACTCACTAAAACCTACAAAAGTGGTTCCAAATCCTTAACTGTCCTTTCAGATATAAATTTTGCGATTCCGGCAGGTGATAAGCTAAGCATAGTTGGCTCATCGGGTAGTGGAAAAACAACCCTTTTAGGCCTCTGCGCAGGTTTAGACAGGGCTTCTTCAGGATCTGTTAAGTTGAATGGCATTGCTTTAGATCAACTGAACGAAGATGAAAGAGCCAGGGTAAGAAACCTCAATGTTGGCTTTGTATTTCAGAACTTTCAGCTCTTACCTACCCTAACTGCGCTTGAGAATGTAATGGTTCCAATGGAATTAAGAGGTCAGAAAAAAATCCGAGATAAGGCTTTAGAATTATTAGATCGTGTGGGATTAGCAGATCGACATGACCATTATCCCACGCAATTGTCGGGGGGGGAACAACAAAGAATATCAATTGCCAGAGCCTTCTCTAATGAACCTAAAATACTTTTTGCCGATGAGCCCACTGGGAATTTAGACGAAGAAACATCGATCAAGATCGAGAGACTTATCTTCGACTTGAATAAGGAACTCAGCACTACTCTAGTGATGGTAACACACGATCTGGAATTGGCAAAAAAATGTGACCGCATCATTCAACTTAAAGGAGGAAAAGTAGTCAGTGATAGTCTGACTCAAACTGTTTGATCGATCCATGGAGCAAAGGACTAACTGGAAATGGTTATTTAAAATGGCTTGGAGGGATTCTCGAAGGAGTAAATCTCGTCTGTTCCTCTTTATCTCTTCCATCATCATAGGAATTGCAGCTTTAGTTGCTATTAACTCCTTCAGCGATAACCTCAAAGATGACATTAATTCACAGGCCAAAGAGCTATTAGGGGCAGATCTGGAATTAGGGAGCAATGATTCCACATTTACCTATGGCCTGCTAGACACTATGAAATACGAAGTGTCTTACGAAAATAACTTCGCTTCTATGGTTTACTTTCCTAAAAACGAGCAAAGTCGTTTGGTCGATGTCAGGGCGCTGGAAGGTAGTTTTCCATATTATGGAAAGATTGAAACCCAACCCGCTGAGGCTGAATCTACTTTTAGAGATGGTAGCCGAAAAGCTTTGGTAGACCAAAGTGTGATGATCCAATTTGACATTGAGGTAGGTGATTCTATACGAATTGGACTTACCACCTTTAAAGTAGAAGGTGCTCTGATCTCTTCTCCTTCTCAAAGCTTAGGTGCTACATTGGTCGCACCAGCAGTATACATCCCTTTAGAATATTTAGACGATACTGAACTTATACAAAGAGGTAGCAGAATTTATTACCGCAGGTTTTACAAATTTACCGACCCACCTGAAGGTTTTGACATTCACCTTCAGATTAGGGAAGATAGTGATACCCTGAGAATCCAAGACATTAGTTCTGAAACTGTAGAAGAGCGAAAAGAAGAAACTGGAGAAACCTTTGAAGACCTTGCGGACTATCTCAATTTGGTGGCTTTTGTTGCTCTACTTTTGGGTTGTGTTGGCGTGGCCTCCTCGGTTCACATCTACATCAAAGACAAACTCAAATCGGTTGCCATTCTGCGCTGTTTGGGCATGTCTGGTAAAGACACTTTCCTCATTTATTTGATACAGATCGGAATTGCAGGTCTCATTGGTTCTCTATTGGGTGCTTTAGGAGGAACCTTAATACAAACCGTATTACCTAAGATCTTTGCAGGATTCCTGCCAGTTGATGTAAACTTGGCTTTATCATGGCCTTCAATTCTCGGTGGTGTTGCTACTGGTTTATTTGTTTCTGTACTATTCGCTTTAGCTCCTTTGCTGAGTATTAGAAAAGCGTCTCCATTGATCACCCTGAGAGGTATTTCTGAAGCATCCGGGAATGTTCGCGATAAATTACAGTGGATCGTTTATCTGGCCATATTCGCATTTATTATCCTTTTTGCTTTCGTTCAAATCGGAGAGCTAGACGATAGTTTGGTCTTTACTCTATTTGTTGGACTATCATTCGGATTCCTTGCCCTAGTGGCAAAATTTGCCATGTGGTTGGTCAAGAAATTCTTCCCCTCCCATTGGAGCTACATTTGGAGACAAAGTTTATCTAATTTATATAGGCCGAACAATCAGACCTTAGTACTGATCGCTTCTATAGGTTTAGGAACCGCGCTAATTACAACACTATACTTTATTCAGGCTCTTCTGATAGCTCAGGTGGAGATAACTACTAATGAAGACAGACCTAATCTTATGGTCTTCGACATGCAGACTTATCAGGTCGATCAGATCGCTGATCTGGCCAAAGAAAGAGGCCTACCAATACTGCAGCAGGTTCCAGTTGTTACCATGCGGATTCAGGCTATCAATGGAGTAACCTTAGAGCAGGCCGTAAATGATTCAACCATTCGAAGAAGAAGTAGACCTTACCGAAGAGAATGGAGAGTTACCTATCGCGATAGCCTAATACAATCTGAAGAATTAGTGAGAGGAAGGCTAGGGGTTTCAGAGGACATGAACGATTCTATCAGAAATCTTTATGCCAATAATGTAATGGTCAGCTTGGAAGATGACTATGCCCGTAGAAATCGGATAAGACTGGGAGATACTATTGTTTGGGATGTGCAAGGCGTGCCGGTTGAAACTATTTTAGGGAGTACGAGGGCCATTGATTGGGAGCGTGTCCAGACCAATTTCTTAGGCCTATTTCCTACAGGGGTTTTGGAGCCTGCTCCACAATTTCACGTGTTGATCACCCGTGTAAAAGACACAGAAGAAGGGGCTCTTTTTCAAAGAGAGGTGGTCAAGAATTTTCCAAATGTCTCCGTTATCGATGTCGGGCTGATTTTAAATACCCTAGATAATATTCTTGCTAAGATTTCTTTTGTTATCAGGTTCATGGCACTCTTCAGTATCCTTACCGGTTTACTTGTGCTGATCAGTTCAGTGATTCTTTCCCGCTTTCAGCGAATTAAAGAAAGTGTATTGTTGAGAACAATGGGTGCTAGCCGTAAACAGATCTTCAGTATAAACAGCTTAGAATATTTCTTCCTAGGAAGTCTAGCGTCACTCTCCGGTATCATTTTATCACTATTAGCTAGCTGGGGTTTGGCATTCTATACTTTCGAATCGAGTTTCGTTCCAGACTTACTCCCGATCATATTCGTTTATATTTCCATTACTGGGTTAACCATCCTTATTGGATTAGCTAATAGCCGAGGAATAGTAAACAAACCACCACTGGAAGTACTAAGAAGCGAGATTCAATAAGCATTCTCATTTAACGTTCAACCGCTGAATCAGCCTTTGATGTTTTACTATTATACATAGGAAACACTATTACGTACATTTATTTTGTAAACGATAAGATTATGAAAGCAGTAATAGCAATATTTTTTGGTTTGATCTTCAGCCTTTCACAAAATGCTCAAAAAGCAACTCTTGAAGGAGATTGGCAAGGTTCTCTTAATGTACAGGGAACGTCATTGAGACTTGTATTTCATGTGAAAAATGAAGAAGGTAAATGGTCATCTACGATGGATAGTCCTGATCAAAATGCTTTTGGATTGAAAATGGATGAGACCGTTGTTGATGGTGGTAAGATCAAAATGACAATGAATCAAATTCAAGGAACCTATGAAGGAACCTTAAAGGAAGGAAAGATCGAAGGCAAATGGTCTCAATCAGGTCAAAGCTTTGATATTAATCTTCAAAGGGTTAAAAAAGGATCGGGCGAATAAGCTCATAAAATATTCTCTATTGTTAAAGGTTGGTGAATTCGATATCTTGAATTCGTCAACCTTTAATTTTTATGAAGAAACTTACTTTACGCTATTGCTTATTAGCAGTAGCAATCATCTCTTACAACATCTCGATCGCTCAAATACAAAAGGCACCTCCACGCAATGAGGGGGAAGGGCCTTGGGAAAGACTGATCATTAGAGGTGTTACCCTTATCAATGGAAACGGTGCTCCTCCTACAGGACCCGTTGATATAGTAGTTGAGCAAAACATTATCAAAGGCATCTACAATGTCGGCTATCCTGGTCTACCAATACGTGACAGAGATAGACCACAGGCTAATCCTGGAGACAAGGTACTAGATGCGGAAGGACATTATTTACTTCCTGGACTGATCGATATGCATGGGCATATTGGCGGTACTGGTCAAGGAACGCCTTCAGAATATGTCTTTAAACTTTGGATGGCCCATGGCATCACTACCATCAGGGACCCTTCCGCAGGTAATGGTTTAGACTGGGTATTAGAGCACAAAGAAAAAAGTGCTGGAAATCAGATCACTGCCCCTCGAATTTTTGCCTATACCGGTTTTGGACAAGGTTCTGGAGAACCAATTTCTACTCCAGAAATGGCAAGAGAATGGGTCAGGAAAAATGCCGAGAACGGTGCTGATGGAATCAAATTCTTTGGTGCAGCTCCTGACATAATGCAGGCTGCTTTAGAAGAAAACAAGAAGCTAGGACTAAGGTCTGCTATGCACCATGCTCAAATGGATGTAGTGCGTTGGAATGTACTTAATTCTGCCAGAGCAGGTTTAACTTCTATGGAGCATTGGTATGGATTACCAGAAGCCATGTTCACCGATAAAAAAATTCAAGATTATAGCTTAGACTATAATTACAGAAACGAACAAGATCGATTTGGAGAGGCAGGTAGACTTTGGAAACAAGCAGCTCCACCTTATTCTGAAAAGTGGAATGAAGTAATGAACGAGCTACTCGAATTAGACTTCACCTTGGATCCAACTTTTAATATTTATGAAGCAAGTAGAGACCTGATGCGAGCTTATACTGCAGAATGGCATCAGCTATATACACTACCTTCATTATGGGATTTCTATCGTCCGAGTAAAAGATCGCATGGTTCTTATTGGTTTTCATGGGGAACTGAGCAAGAGGTGGCTTGGAAAGAAAACTATAAGCTTTGGATGACCTTTGTCAATGAATACAAAAACAGAGGTGGAAGGGTTACTGCCGGTTCGGATTCAGGATTCATTTACCAGGTTTATGGTTTCGGATTTATCCGAGAACTAGAATTACTGAGAGAAGCAGGTTTTCACCCTTTAGAAGTAGTCATGTCTGCAACTCTCAATGGTGCCGAAGCACTTGGTGCAGACGATATGCTTGGCTCAGTTGAAGTGGGTAAATATGCCGATTTTGTGATCTTGGAAGAAAACCCTCTTCAAAATCTCAAAATGCTTTACGGAACAGGCTTTATTCGATTAGATGAGAATAATGAAGTAGAAAGAGCTGGTGGAGTGAAATGGACCATAAAAGATGGGATCATCTATGACGCTAAGAAATTGTTAGAAGATGTTAGAAGAATGGTTGATGACCAAAAGAATGGAATGAGCTTAACTATTGAAAAAAGATAAAATGAAGAAATTGATTCAAGGACTGATAATTTCAGTCCTTTTTCTTTTTGTAGCCTGTGAAGAATCAAATGATTCTTATGAATTGCAAGACTTTCAGGCAATATCATTGCTTGGTGATAGTCTAAAGATACCGGTACGTTCTGAAGTTCAACTTCAAAGATTAATGGATGATCTTGAAGAAGCGAAAGTCAATTTTTTGGAAGACCCGTCCGAAATGAATTACATCTGGTATGGAAGGAGATTTGCTTATCTCTCGGATTATCAGACTGCCATTCAGATCTATACAGATGCACTAGAGAACTTTCCTTATTCGTATAAATTGTACAGACACCGTGGTCACAGATACCTGAGTATTCGAGAATTCGATAAGGCCATTGCAGACTTTGAGAAGGCTTACCAACTAATGCCTAAAGATGAAATGGAGATAGAACCAGATGGTATACCAAATAGTATCAACCAACCTTTGTCCAATACACAATTCAATGTGCTTTATCATTATGCATTAGCACATTACCTCAAGGGTGAGTTTGAAAAAGCTGAAGGAATTTATGTAGAGTTGCTCCAAAACTATTGTGATAATCCAGACTTGGTTGTTGCTACAGCTGACTGGTTGTATATGAGCTTAAGAAGACAGGAAAAAGACACTGAGGCAGCCGAAATATTATCTTTGATCATTCCCGAAATGGAAATCATCGAGAATGATAGCTATATGAAAAGGCTTATGATGTACAAAGGTGAACTCGAGATGAGTGAGCTTTTTGAAACAGACAATGACGATGTTGCGCTTAACCTTGCCACCCAAGGTTATGGAGTTGCTAATTGGTACCTCTATAATGGTGATACTGCTCGTGCTAAAGACATTCTAAAGGAAGTACTTAGTGGCTCTAGTTGGTCTGCTTTTGCTTATATAGCTGCAGAAGCCGATATGTCAAGGTTGGAAAAGTAGCTTAAGAAGCTTTTTAAAAACTCTTGTCCCCCTACCCCCTTTTCAAAAAGGGGGAGTGCTTATACCAATCATAACATTGAATGTATTTCGATCAGTATTGCAAGGACTCTCCTCCTTGGCGAAGGAGGTTAGGAGGGTTGGTTGGTTGAAATAAGAAATATAGGAGCATAAAAAAGGCGGTTGAAAAACCGCCTTTTATTTATCCTTTCTTCTTAGCTGCTTGAATCTGATCAGCCAAAAGCCTGATGCTTTCCTTGAGGTAAGGATCTTCAATATCGTCTAATGATCTATCCTTTACTTTATTGGCATCGAGTTCCGTAAGAGAGGCGCCAACCTTTACTCTGGCAGCTCTTCGCTGCTCTCTATCGTCTCTTTCTTTCTTTCTATCATCCAAATTCAGAGAAACAGACTTTCTCTCTCTCGCCTTTTTCAACTCTTGAATGTCGAATTGTAAGTCCAATAGCGTTTGCTCCTCTTTAAGTCTTTTTTGATACTGAGCATTTAGAGTTGTGATCAACTGATCATCTACATAGTTCAAAGGAGTAAAATCAGCAGATTCAATTTTATCCCAAGGCAGAGCACTAGGCCTTGAACTTTCTCCAAACTCTTCGGCTCCGTATACTGATGGAAATTCAATATCTGGAGTAACACCTTTATGTTGTGTACTACTTCCGGTTACTCTGTAGAATTTAGCAATAGTAAATTTGATCAAACCCAATTCATCATCTCCGGCATCACGCAAGAAATCATTCAGTCCTCTCACATTTTGAACTGTCCCTTTTCCATAGGTCTGCTCCCCAACGATCACTCCTCTTTTGTAATCTTGAATTGCTCCTGCAAAGATCTCTGATGCCGATGCTGAAAATCTATTGATCATCACATTCAAGGGACCATCATAGAACATAGAAGGATCTGTATCATCCATTACTTCTTTTCTATTCTTTGGATATTTAACCTGTACTATTGGACCATCATTGATAAATAAGCCTGAAAGGTTAATTGCTTCATAAAGTGCCCCACCACCATTATTTCTAAGGTCGAGCATAACACCATCAACACCTTGCTCTTCTAGCTCGTTGATCAATTTTTTCACATCATTAGTGGTGCTTGTGTAATTGTCAGGATTCTCATCCATTTCATCAGCATTGAGGTAGAAATCTGGAACGGCAATGATTCCTAAGTTATACTCTTGACCATTCTCGGTCATCTGAATGACTTGACTTGTGGCTCTTGCATCATCCAAGCTAATCTTGTCTCTTACTAAGGAAACCTCTTTTGTCTCAGCTCCTGGTCCTGCTCCAGCTGGTAAAAGTTCCAATCTGACCAAAGTACCTTTTGCACCTCTTATAATTCCTGCGACTTCGTCAGATCTCCAGCCTACAGTGTTGATCATTTCACCATCAGCACCCTGTGCCACACCTACTACTCTATCATCTTTATTGACTTGTCCGCTTTTAAAGGCAGGTCCACCCGGTCTTAACTCAGTAATTCTGGTGTAATCAGTATCCTGTTGTAGTGTTGCACCAATTCCTTCCAGAGACTTCTTACTCTGCATTTCAAAATCTTCTGCATTCAATGGAGTGAAGTAATTGGTATGCGGATCGAAGGCCTCAGTGACCGAATTCATAAACATTTCGAAAACGTCATTGCTGTTGTACTTCTCCACATTGCTCAAAAATCTCTCGTAACGGGTGGTTAGTACTTCTGCTACTTTTTCATCATCCTGATCTGAAAGCCTTAGGCCTAAAGCCTGATTCTTTAAGGTTTTCCTCCAAAGGTCATCTAGCTCAGCCTCAGTTCTAGCATAGGGTGCTTCTCGTCTGTCTACCTCTAGCGTTTCGTTAGTTGAGAAATCAAATTTTCGATTGGTATTAGCTAAAGCATAATCTAACCTAGACTGGAGTCTATTTCTATAAATATTGAAGATGTAAAAGGGTGCTACCAGGTTACCTCTTTTCAGGTCGTCATCCATGGTATATCTATACTTCTCAAACGATTTAACATCAGCCTGAAGAAAGTAATTTTTATTACCATCGAGTGCTTCTATAAAATTGTCAAAAATGACACTCGAAAGAGAATCATCTAAGTCGACTTCTCGGTAATGGAAATAATCAAGGATCTGAACAATGATCCTCGCCTCTTTCATGTGCGATTCAGTCGGTTGTAAATATTGTGTTGAGTCTCTTTCTGCCCATACTGTTGAGAATGTCAACAGCATTAAAGCACTCATCATAAATTTCTTCATCTTCATATCAACGCGATTCTTATTCAAACGTTTTTCTCAGGAGAACCTCCAATGTAGGGATTTCAACGAAAAAAACAGGTTCATTTCAATGAACAGTCACAATTATAATACCATCCGTTCGCCCTTGAGTTTCATTGGCATGAAAATTAGATGTTAAAATTTGCAAACTACTCGTATCTCAACGATTTAGATGGATCTATGGTTGCTGCTTTGACCGATTGGAAGGTTACTGTAAACAGTGTTTTTACATTTGAATAATACTCATTTAAGATAAGCTGTTCCCTCAACTACTTTCAGGACAGGAAAAGCGTCTGCACCACCTTTTCCATGTTGAGCGGAGCCGAAACCTCTGCTGGACTTCTCTTCTATGTAACGGATAAGATCTTTCTCTTTGTTCAAGATGACGTTCTGCAGTTGCCTTACAAATAATTCAATTACATCCTCTCCCGAATGCCTTCTTGGTTTAATGCTTCTTCTAATTCGCTAAGCTTGTCTAGGAAACCATTTGATTCTTTGAGAAGGCTATCATTGGCAGCTTTAATTCGCTCCCAGAGTGGATTTAGTTTTTTTACTAAGTTGTTACCTTTTCGACTAAGCTTGAGCAGTCGCTTCCTTTGGTCATCCTTATGTTTTCTTTCAACTATTAAACCCCTTCTCACCAAAGTATTAGCGACTTGATTTACTGCTGGGTGTGTTTGTTGTAAAAGCGCTGAAAGCTCCATGACTGTAAGTTCATCACCTTCTTTCAGTGCATATATCATGGCGAACCATCGTGGTTCGAAATCGATACCAGATTGTTTATAGATCTGAGCCACTTCTCTGGCCAGTCTTTCGCTTAAGTTTTTCAATCGGGTAGCCAAAGCCAGGCTACCCAATTCATTTATCATATTCCTTTCCAATTACTTTTTCTTTTTCGCTGCAATAAATGGCACCTCTTCGGTTCTGATCAATTCCATCAACTCTTGTAATTTTCCATCTAACTCCTCTGCTTGAGACAATGCTACTTGAACTTCGCTCATAATGTCTTGAGCTCTTTGCTTCTGACCGTCTGTAACAGGAGGTTGGATCCCATCGATTGTTCCATAAATATGTAGAATCTGTGCTTCTAACTTATTCGGGAAGTTGATAACGTCTTGGAACGTTTTCTGATTCGGTTGAATCAATAAATCCTCAATAGTATCAATTTCTTCTATTACCGAATCAGCCATTTCATGAACAGATTCGAACTCCTCTTTATCTATTCTAGCTTTCAGGTCATTTACCTGGGCTCTGATTGATCTCAGATCTGTCGCCACTGTCTGTAACTCATCAATGCTGGCTCTTAGAGTTTCTAATAAACGTTCTTGCTCGGCATATTGAGCAGATGTAGCATCCCAACGAGGGTCAGCTTGTACCTCAATTTGCTTGGAAACCATCTCATCACCATAGCTGATCTCAACGGTATAATTTCCTGGAGCCACTCTATGTCCTCCTGCTCCCAAGCCCATAAAAATGCCTTCAACACCTTCAGGATTAGGAACTGATAAATTCCAATTCATTCGATTCATACCTGACTTCTTTTTAATTTTTTCGTCATTCTTCTCTGCATCGGTGGCAAAATGTCTTACCACGTTTCCTTGAGCATCTTTGAAATCCACTGTCATGTTGATAGAATCAATATTCTCTTTGATGTAATACATGACAGAAAAACCTGGATACGGATTCTGACCCATGGAACTACTGTTCGATCTGAAAGCATTGTCTCTGATTGCATGTTCTGGTTCGAAAACATAGAAACTCGAAGTGTTCGCTTCATCAAACTCATAAAGTGGGTTCAAATCATCCATGACCCAAAAAGCTCTTCCCTGAGTAGCCACAACTAAATCATTGTCTCTTATCATCAGATCGGTAATAGGAACGATGGGTAGATTCTGTTGGAAATTATTCCACTTAATTCCCCCATCGAAAGAGACATATAAGCCAGTTTCGGTTCCTGCATAAAGCAAATCTTTTTGGTTAGGGTCTTCTCTCACTACTCGAACATGAGCTTCGGGCTCAATACCATTCACTAAGCGAGTCCATGTTTGTCCGTAGTCTGTCGATTTGAAAATATGTGGTGTGAAGTCGTTGTATTTATACTTGTTGAAAGCTACATAAACAGTGCCAGGGGTATGAGGAGAAACTTCGATCTGATTGACCATTCCATCTCCCGTATTTGGGATGGTGATATTTGTCCAGCTTTCTCCACCATCTTTGGTGATATGAAGCAGGCCATCATCTGCTCCTGTGTAAATGACATCAGGGGTATGAGGTGATTCCGCCACATAATAGATCACGTGGTAGATCTCTCCACCAGCTCCTTCATTAGTGATAGGTCCTCCGCCCCAACTGATGTGAGTTGAATCGTTCTTAGTCAGATCAGGACTGATCTCCTCCCAGGTAATTCCTCTATTAGATGTTTTCAACAGCTTATTACCTGCATGATAGATCACAGATGGATCGTGCTTAGAAGCAATGATCGGAGCATTCCAATTGAATCTGTACCTCACATCTGCAGGATTAGTTCCTAGCCCTTGAAAAGGATAGGCCATTACATCCTTTGTTTGTTCTGTTTTTGCATTCCACTCATCGATGATCCCTTGATAACATCCAGAATAAACATACTGAGGGTCATCTGGATCGAACGCGGAATATGCGCTTTCGCATCCACCAACAGGATAAAAATCTTCATTAGTAATACCACTACCATCCACTCTTGAAGCAATAGAAACTGAACTATTGTCTTGCTGACCACCGTAAATTCTATAAGGAAACTGATTATCTACATTCACTCGATAGAATTGAGCGGTAGGTTGATTACTCTGAGTGGACCAATTCTTACCTCCATCGATCGTTACGTTGGCTCCGCCATCATTTGCGTTGATCATATATTCTGGATGCTCTGGATTCACCCACAGTTGGTGATTATCTCCATGAGGAGTATTGAGGTTGACAAAAGTTCTTCCATTATCTGTTGATTGAACCAACGGTGCGTTCATCACAAATACACTCTCCGGATCAGTGGGGTGCGCCAAGATATGCATGTAGTACCAAGAACGAGCACGAAGCAATCGATCAGGATTGATCAGTCTCCAATTCTTTCCGCCATTGTCCGAGCGATAAAGACCACCATTTTCAGCTTCGATAATGGCCCAAACTTTATTTGGATTCGCTCTAGAAACTGAAACTCCGATCTTTCCCATCACACCTTTTGGTAATCCTTCTGAAAGCTTGTTCCATGTTTCTCCTCCATCAACCGACTTCCAAATGCTTGATCCCGGACCACCACTTTGAACTTTCCAAGGGTATCTTCTGTGATCCCAATAAGCAGCGTAGATAATTCGTGGATTGGTCATATCCATACTGAGATCACTGATTCCTGAGTTCTCATCTATGTAATGAACTTTCGTCCAAGTTGACCCACCATCTTCAGAGCGGTATATACCTCTGTCTTTGGTCGCCCCATAAGGACTACCTTGAGCACCAACTAAAACAACATCGGGATTACGAGGGTCCACTACGATCTTGGAGATCTGACGGGTTCTATCTAAACCCATATGCTCCCAAGTTTTACCTCCGTCTGTCGATTTATAAACTCCATCTCCATGGGAGGTCATTACTCCACGAACTGGAGCTTCACCCATTCCTACATAGACAACATTAGGATCCGATTCTGAAACAGTGATAGCTCCTACAGAAGCCGTATTGAAATATCCATCCGACACATTGTACCAGCTTTCTCCTGCATTATCGGTCTTCCAAACGCCTCCGGTGGCCCCCATATAATA
>Ga0209653_1002695_pt1 | contig 12711 bp, 12 predicted proteins | sample SaaInl6LU_22_DNA_FD_184644 | JGI IMG/M metagenome (GOLD analysis project Ga0209653, IMG submission 184644) | Marine microbial communities from expanding oxygen minimum zones in the Saanich Inlet - ESP_116LU_22_DNA (SPAdes) (version 2) | ecosystem: Environmental > Aquatic > Marine > Intertidal... | reverse complement strand
GGACATTCCCGCTCGCATCGCCCAGATCGGGGAATTCCGCCATAACTGCTTTGGCCATATGGGGGATGGGAATTTGCATTACAACATCTTCCCCATGCCAGGCAAAACCCGGGCGGATCATCTGGCCGAGCGGGATGTGATCAAGCGCGCCATGCATGATTTGGTGCATGAGATGGGCGGATCCGTATCTGCCGAACATGGGATCGGGCGGCTTAAGGTGGATGACCTTGAACGCTATGGCGACCCTGCCAAATTGGCCGCGATGCGAGCGATTAAGGCCGCTCTTGATCCGCACGGCATCATGAACCCAGGCGCAGTATTGCGCGGCAGATAGTTTCAACTGAAAATTCAAATACTCTGGTAAAACTGTGCGCTTACTATAACGTTTGGCTCATCGATCAGTTTTTTATTGAGGTGTTGTTTATGGCGAAGATTGTAAGTGTCTTACCCCGCCTTTTCCGGTTGCCGTTGGCAGAAGTATTGTCTGATGCGAAGCACGGAGACCACACCCATTTTGAGTTGATTACGGCTACTGTGAAGTTGGATGACGGTAGTGAAGGTACTGGGTATTCTTATACCGGCGGATGGGGTGGTCACGCGATCAAGGCCATGATTGAGCATGATTTGACGCCGTTTTTGATTGGCAAAGATGCTACTCAAATTGAGCAATTACATGACCAAATGCGTTGGCATATTCACTATGTGGGACGAGGCGGTGTTTCTGCCTTTGCAATTGCAGCAGTTGATGTCGCCTTGTGGGATATTCGTGGCAAACGAAGTAATTTATCTCTGTGTGAAATGGCTGGTGGTGTAAGCCGAACCTGTAAGGCCTACGTGGGTGGCATCGATCTAAATTTCCCCCTTGAAAAACTTTTGTACAATATGGACCAGGCCATTCAAAGCGGGTTCAATGGCGTAAAAATTAAGATTGGTCGTGAGAACCTGGAAGAAGACATCGAGAGAATATATGCGGTGCGAGAGCGAATTGGTTCAGACACGACCTTTATGGTTGATGCAAATTATGGCATGTCTGTCGACCAAGCAATTTCTGCCATCCGGCAGTTTGAAAATGCCAATATTACCTGGTTTGAGGAACCGATCGATCCTGATGACTTAAACGGATACAGGATTATAAGTGAACAAACTGGCTTCCCGCTGGCAATTGGCGAGAACTGTCACTCAATTCACGACTTTGAACTTTTAGAGAAAACTAAGGCATTCAAGTTTTTTCAACCAGATGTGGCCACTTGCGGTGGTATCACAACGTGGTTGCGTGCGGCGGCTTTTGCCGAGCGTAACGGAATAAGTGTTTGTACTCATGGAATGCAGGAACTTCACGTTAGTCTGTTGTGCGGACGCGAAAATGCAGGCTGGTTGGAAGTTCATGCCTTTCCCATCGATACGTACACGCATCAGCCGTTAAAGCTTAATCAAGACCACATGGCTGTTGCGCCACAGCTCCCTGGCATCGGTGTGACTTTTGATTGGGACAAACTTGAAGCTGAGAATAGCTTAGTATCCTAGTGGCATGTGGTCAGGAAATCTTGCTTACGCTCGATGACAGCGTAGCCCTTTGGTTGAACATTAATTTTTGGAATAATGGATCTGGCAGAAGAGAGCTCAGACGCATTATTAAGTAGCTAAACCCAAAAGCGAAAATTGCTCTCACCAGCAAAATCGTAGTTAAAGATGGTCCAAGCAGCATCATGAGGCCTACATCCTCGAATACCGAGTGAAATAAATTTATCAAAACCAACGCGCCGACGACGGATCGTATCGGGATTGCCCCTTGTTTAACTTCTTTGATCATGAGCCCGCCTCCGAACCCTAGCCCAAGAGTGAGGCCCACTATGACAATAGTTGCGGCGTTCGTTCCGATGTCTAATATTTTGAGAAAGGGCGATAGTATCAGCTGGATAATTTTTTCAACGCCGACTGATCTTAAAATTTCAATTGCAATCATCAATACGATGATAATGGCTTGGATAAAGAGCAGCCCAAAAATTTGGTCCAAAATCCATTGCTGCAGCGTAGGATCAGACACCATTGTTGGGAGGTGAAGGCTCGCTTGGTTTTGAAATAGTCCGAAATTTAAGAACGAGATGTGTAGGAGGTAACAAAATATGAATCCCCCTCCCACACGGATGAGAACAGTTGGTAAAATGCGCAAGCCTGCGTTTCGCGAGATTAGCGCCTCCACGATTAGCCCATGAGTGAAGAGCATGAATGAGGCAATAATGGTTGTTTGCGCTACAGTCAGGTTCAGTGCTTCAGGACTAGAAGACAAGACCAATAGTCCTGCGTAGGGGTTAGTCAGCAATGTAGTGGTAATTGCTAGTGCAACTTCTGCCGGTAGCCCTATGACTCCAAGCAAAGGAGCAACCTGAATAGTCAACCATGACGTTGCACCAAAACTATCGAGGACTTTAATAACAATTATAGTCGGTATCATGACCTTAAATAGCTCATATGATACAATATATATGTCTTTAATTAAATTATTTATTTTATTTTTAAGTAAATTCGTCATGGGGTCCTAAATATTTCAATAGACAGGGAGCCATTTCTTTATACGTTTAGATAAAGGCATCTTTGTTCAAAGGTAAAACAATGACTTTATTTAATGTGAATTTTTCAGAATTCGAGGGCAAGAAAATCCTGATAACAGGAGCATCGACCGGAATAGGAGCTGAGTTAGCGAAAGCGTTTGCGCAGCAAGGTGCAAAAGTGGGCTTGCACTATTTTTCTTCTGAAGATGCGGCCAATCAGCTGGCCGCAGATATTCGTAAATCTGGTGGTTCAGTTGAATTGGTAAGGGCTAATGCCAGTAATTCTGAAGAACTAGCTGCCGCCGTGAAAGATGTTGCAGAGCGTTTGGGCGGAATAAACGGTTTGGTTAACAACGCAGGCGGGATGGTTCGCCGTGTGCCATATGCTGAGGCAAGTGATAAAGACTATGACGAAATAATGGATCTAAATGCACGATCCATAATCGTCGCGTCAAAGGCTGCATTGCCTTATCTTAAAGCGGAGGGAGGGTTCGTAATTAATACGACTTCAATCGCAGCGCGCAATGGAGCAAGTGGAGGTGCGGGTCTGTATGGTTCGTCAAAGGCATTCGTATCTAACGTTACGCGCGGTATGGCCAAGGAGTGGATTGAGTACGGTGTCCGTGTAAATGCCGTCGCTCCAGGTGTGATTACAACGCCCTTCCATGAACGCTATTCAACCCAAGCCCAACTTGACGCGATGCTGAAAACTGTTCCGCAAGGGCGCCTTGGTCAGGCACAAGATTGTGTGGGGGCGTTCCTATTTTTAGCTTCACAGGCTCTTTCTGGGTACATTATCGGACAAACAATAGAGGTCAATGGCGGACAACTGATGCCATGATTTCAAGTGCTGGCATGGCGCTACGATCAAGGGAAGAGGAACACTGTTCAATGCCATGCCAGCCTGTGAATGCTACCACAAGTTGTGGCGATGTTCAAGTCAGCAACTATATGATGTTTCTAAAGTGCATTCACTCATTTTTGTGAAGCTGTAAAAGTTTAACCAACGAAATGAAGCTGTGAAACTTTTCTAAAAGACTCATCAGCCTGAGAAGCGCATTAGTCGCAAAACAGTATCAGGGGTTCGAAATTTTTTGTGCCGTCCAACAATGGTTTAGATGCGGCCAAATTCGTTCAATAAATCCTCAACAGTTTTTCCTTGCGCAACCCATTCTCGTGTTCTGGCTTCACGATCAGCTTGCTCTTGGGCAAGACGCACGGTTTCCTCCGCAATTTCTAGAGGGATGACGACGACACCCATAAGGTCAGCAACGATAAAGTCACCTGGGTTAACTACTACTCCACCGCACGCAATTGAGACGTTAATTGAAAGCTCTTCTTTGCGTTCGGAGAACATCGTGTGTGTTCCGCGTGGGGTGATCGCGCGGGTCCAGATTGGCCAATTAATGTCCTCCAGTTCATCGGTGTCCCGGCCAGCTCCATCAACAATCATGCCGCGGATGCCACGGTTTTGTGCAAGTCCGCCCATCAGCCCGCCACAGACCGAAGTTTGTAAATCGCCTCCAGCATCAACTACAATTACGTCATTCGGTTGAGCGATTTCCAAAGCCCTGAGAGGATCAACAAGATCGCCTTTTGACAATTGGACTGTTACTGCCTGACCGGTGATCTTTGCGCGAAAGGCTGGCTTGATTGCGCTATCCATCACGCCAGTTCGGTATTGCACATCTGCGAAGATGGCGGCTGCGGAATAGGACTCTAGTACCGCATCGAATTTTTTGAGTAGGTTTGGATTGCGCTCAAAGTCGTTGAAGATCCTGAGACTTGTACTTGTATCTGGCATCTTTATCTCCTGTTATCAGGGTGTTTTTGCCAATGCGTCTGCATTGACCGTATATTTTGGTTTTTGGTTGGTTAGCACCAATGCCACCTGGGTAGCCGCCGTAACCCGAGCGGCGATGATGGATTCCTCGGAGTAGTAGGCCGAATGTGGAGTCACTAATACGTTTGGAAGTTTGAAGAGGGGATTGTTGTCTGGCGACCAATTTTTCCGTTTGGCCGGTTCTTCTTCTGGATCATCAAGTCCTGCCGCTGCAAGATGGCCTTCGCTTAATGCGCGAAAAAGCGCGGTATTATCGATTGTTGGACCGCGCCCAGTGTTAACAAGGATGGCCCCAGGCTTCATAGCTGCAAATTCAGCATCCGACAGAAAATGATATGTTTCAGGTGTCATCGGAGCTTGCATCAATAGGTAGTCGGAACGGGCTAGCAATTCGGCCTTGTCTACCAACTCAACGCCTAAACTTGTGGCGACGTCGGGGAGCACAAAGGGATCGTAGGCGATTATTGTCACGCCAAAGGCACGCGCCCGTTCCGCGATAGCTTGTCCAATCTTGCCAAGTGATACGATACCAAGCGTGCGTCCACGCAATCGATAAACTGGCTGTCCACTTTGCCATCTCCAGATGCCTGCATGGGTTGCCCGATTGTATTCAGATAATTTTCTGGCGAGTGCCAGCCAAAGAGCAATTGCATGATCAGCGACCTCTTCAGTGCAATAGTCTTGCACATTAGTCACGAGGATTCCTTTTTCGGTCGCAGCGTCTACATCTACAATATCTACGCCAACACCATATCGCGCGATTACTTCACAGCGAGTCATTCGATTTATCGTTTCGCGCCCGATTTTTGCGTACTGATTCATCATAGCTGCGCAACTTGGTGCGACTTCGAAGAGATCGCTTTCCTGTTTTGCCTGTAGAGAAACTACCTTGGCCCCTGCGGCTTCCAGGATGTTTGTTTCGATCTCCACATCCGCAAAGTCATAGTCGGTGATGACGACAAGGGGGCGATCAGCTCGTGGTGTGAAACTATTTGTTTTTGCCATTTCGGGCTTCTCCAAATGCATATCTGATATCTGATATTCCAGATTGCAACTGCAGTTTTATCAGATACTCTAGTTTTCGCAACTGTTTTGGAGTGATTTCGCATGGCGTTACAGCGACCAAAATCGCTTAGAGAATTGGCGCTAGAATTCCTTCGCGAGCGGATAATAGATGGCACATTTCAGATGGGTCAGGTTCTTTCGGAGAGAAAGATTTCTGAAGAGCTTGGTGTATCAAAATCTCCAGTCCGAGAGGCGCTTGCGCAGTTGCGTGACGAGGGCTTAGTGCACATTGAACCTCAGAAAGGTGCACTAGTTTTCAACTTAACAGAGAATGAGGTCGTTCAAATATGTGACTTTCGTCAGGCAATTGAATCGGCATCCTTCGAGCTTGCTCTACAACGAAATCGTGCAGGTCTTGCTGCAGATATGGAAAATGTCGTGGAGATGATGGCTATTAGCAAAGCCAAAAACGACGACGATGCCTACATTGTATTAGACAACCAATTTCACCAACTTATTTTCGAACATGCGGACAATTATTACCTGGCAGCTAGTTACAGTCGCTATGCAGGTAAAATTGCAGCGCTTCGCAAACTTCTTTCGCGGCTCCCGAAACACACAGACTTATCCTTCAATGAACACAAAGCGATTATCAGAGCTGTGCACAGCGGAGACCTTTCCACAATCAAGAAATTACTTTCCGAGCACATTGATCGCACTCGAAAAGCCTACAGTATGGCTTTAAGTTCACTGCACGCTTCTGATGATAAGTAACCGTGGCGGTCTGGCGTACTTGACGGAGTAATCATAAATGCCCAAGCTGATCGCCTTTCTATGTGTTACGATCAGCAGAGGATATTTGATATGTCAAAAGGGTACTTGGTGGCCAATATCAGGGTCAAAGATGCCGAAAAGTTTCAAACATTCTCAGGAATGGCTGCGCCGGCTATTAAGAAGTACGGTGGGAAGGTTTTGGCTAAAGGTCCAGCAGCCGACAGACATGAGGGTCAACTTACCGGCACAGTAATGATGATTGAGTTTGACAGCAAAGAAGTTGCAGAGACATTTTACTTTAGTGCCGAGTATCAAGCCGCGAAGGCAGTACGAGAAGAATGTGCAGATACAGACCTCATGATTATTGAGGGTACTGAGTAGTGTGACCATACCATGTGCTTCATGGATGTAATTTTCGCGATCACTTACTAAAAATAGATGTTCAGAATTTCGCATGAAAATTGGATTGCAGCGGTATCAACTCGTTACTGATTTGATACCGCTGCGCCAAGTTACTGCGCTCCAATTAATTCAACTTCCAATATTCGGAAAATAGTCTTCGCAGGAGCCTTCACGATAAACGTCTGCAGTGCAGCAGTGGAGCCCGCCACCAAAGGCATAAGCATCGCGTAGTTCAACTTCCACCACCTCCATGCCCAGGCGATCCATTTGTTCAGCTTGGTAAACTTCTGATTTTTCTACACAAACTGTTTTGGGGTCCAAAACTAAGACATTCATCGACAACCAGACTGAAGAGTAGCAGAGTGGCGGAGGTGTATTGTGTGCCGGTTGGGCGGCATCCACAATTTCCCAATCATTATCAAAGAACATTTTTCTCTGCTCTTCTGGAAGTCTCCGCTGGGGGTTGTTCAAAATTAGACCAGGACGTAGAGGCGTAAAAGTCGCATCTATATGGATTGGGTATGGATCACCTGGAAAATTAACAGTGTGTACACGGTGTTCTGGGAAGTGGCGCCTCAGCCATTCAATGCCTTTTAGATTGGTCGTAAATCCGTGTTGTACAACCAAGTCTTTTCCGAAGCGCAATACATCTGCAGCGTCAAACAGTGGTTCCTCTTCAGTAGTGACAAAGAATTTCTTTGCGGCCCACTCTAACCTTTTCGCATCACCAATTTTTTCCGACAAATAATCTGGATGATAATCAGCGTCCGTTAGGCGCGGCTTTGGAGCGGCCTCGTGCCTGAAGTTTGGGTCCTCTTCCCAATATTTTTTTAGTAGCGGACGATAATTTAAATATTCGAACCATCTACAGCGATAGGACATTGTCGCCTCTAGAATTTCCGATCCGACAGTCAGCAATACATCCCTGGGAGGCATGCAGCCGAACTGACTGTCTGTGTGGAAATCTGGCGTAGTAACTGGAAGAGAGTGATCAATCGGTGACGGCCGATCGACGCGTATGCCTCGAGCTTTTAATTGTCCAGCGAAGTTGGCCAGTAGCTCATTGGCTCTATCGATTGTTTCTTGAGGGCGACGGCCCCATTGGCCGCGCATGTCGCTGTCTTCAGGAACTTTCGCGTCAAGTGCGGGCTCTTCTGGCGGGATGTGACAATCATCGGCTCTTCCGACAATTACATGTTTCAGTGGATCCCATTCATTCCAGCTATCTACGACGGTGTTTTTCATTTTTGTTTCACGTCGTTGATTTGTGCTTATGGATTACTGCATAGAAATTTTCAGTCCAGTGTTACATGCGAAAGCACAGGTAACCATAGAGCCAACTCTCCGCCGGAGCGGTTTATGTTTTCAAGACCACTGAAAGCCACCTGTTGAGTCAATGACAGTTCCAGAGAGATACTGTACTTTATCTGAACACAACATGACGGCCATGTTTGCTATCTCTTCAGGGTTCTGCAGGCGCCCAAATGGCAATGTCTCCGTGTTTATGAAATTTTTCCAGTTTTCTTCATTGCCAGTTTCACGCTTAGCACGTTGTTTTAGAAGCTCAATTGTTCTGTCTGTAGCAGTTGCAGACGGATTTATTCCGTAGGTACGCACACCGTTCTTGGCAGTTTCTGCCCCCAAAGCTTGTGTGAAAGCTATTAATGCAGCGTTGCCTCCGGCGCCGCAGATATAGGATGGGGTGGTGTGTCTGCCGCCTATTCCAATTATATTAACTATGACACCACTCTTTCGAGCCATCATCGCTGCAGAAAAGAGCTTGCATAAATGGATATATCCAAAGACTTTCAAATCCCATGCTTTACGCCATTCATCCATGCTGAGATCTTGTATGCCGCCGCTGGGAATAGCGCCTGCATTATTGACCACGATATCGAAGTCGTCGCGCGAGGAGTATAGCGCTTCTCTTTGTTCCTCGCATGAGAGGTCTGCGCTCACAGTGCTAACACCACGTGAAACTGCTTCTAGTTGAGTTCTCGCTTTTTCGAGGTTTGTCTCACTTCGGCCGACTATAGTGACAGTAGCGCCTTCCTCTAAAAAAATTTTTGCTGTAGCCAGCCCAATGCCGCGGGATCCGCCAGTAATGAGTACTTTTTTATTCTTAAGGTTTAAATCCAAGTCGTTTCTCCAGCTGACAGAGGCGCTTAATGCATCCTACACTATTAATCTGCATCATGATTTAGAGCCAAACAACTGATCAGAGATATTTCCGAAATACATTTCGTGTAGACTAAGCATGAACAAAAAGACCCAGCCTATTTCGGCTGGGCCCCATATTTCTAAAAGATGATAACCATCTTCAGAAGTTGTGCTTTAAATCAACCGAAAACACGCTTAAAAATCGTCTCTACGTGCTTGGTGTGATATCCTAGGTCGAATTTTTCTTCGATCTCAGCGGCGCTGAGTGCATCGGTCACCTCGGTATCTGCAAGAAGTTCGGTTTTGAAATCAGCCCCTTGCTCCCACACCTTCATAGCGTTGCGTTGTACAAGGCGATAGGCGTCTTCGCGGCTGACGCCGGCTTGGGTCAATGCCAAAAGCACGCGCTGCGACATCACCAAACCCTTAAACTTGTTCATATTGGCAAGCATAGTTTGAGGATAGATCACGAGTTTTTCGACAACGCCTGCCAAGCGATTTAATGCAAAATCCAATGTGATGGTGGCATCAGGCGCAATCCCGCGCTCAACCGAACTGTGCGAGATATCCCGCTCATGCCAAAGCGCTACGTTCTCCATCGCGGGGATCACCGCCATACGCACAAGCCGCGCAAGACCAGTCAGGTTTTCAGTTAAAACTGGGTTGCGCTTGTGTGGCATTGCGGAGGAACCTTTTTGCCCCGCTGAAAAGAATTCTTCAGCCTCAAGCACTTCGGTCCGTTGCATATGACGAATTTCGATCGCGATATTCTCAATGCTGCTCGCAATAACGCCAAGTGTGGCAAAGAACATCGCGTGACGATCGCGGGGGATCACTTGGGTCGAAATCGGCTCAGGCGAGAGGCCCATCATTTTGCAGACATGCTCTTCAACGGCGGGGTCGATGTTGGCGAACGTTCCAACCGCGCCTGAAATGGCACCGGTGGCGATTTCGGTACGCGCAGCTTGCAGGCGGGCCTTGTTGCGGTCCATTTCGGCATAGAACCGGGCAAAGGTTAGGCCCATTGTAGTGGGTTCTGCGTGGATGCCGTGGCTGCGGCCAATCCGAACGGTGTCTTTATGCTCAAGCGCTCGGGTTTTCAGCGCAGCCAAGACCTTATCGAGATCCCCCAGCAGGATATCCGCCGCGCGTACAAGCTGCACGTTGAGGGTGGTATCCAAAACATCCGATGAGGTCATTCCCTGATGCACAAAACGCGCATCTTCGGCCCCGATATGCTCGGCCAAATGGGTGAGAAAGGCGATCACATCATGCTTGGTGACGGCTTCAATCTCGTCAATGCGCGCCACATCGAATTCTACATCTTTCGCCTTCCAAACGGCTTCGGCGTTTTCGCGGGGGATCACACCAAGCTCGGCCTGCGCATCGCACGCATGGGCTTCAATCTCATACCAGATACGGAATTTGGTTTCAGGCGACCAGATGGCAACCATTTCGGGGCGGGCATAGCGGGGGATCATTGGCGAACCTTCTGTGATGCGGTTTCAAGGGGTTGCGCGACTTCTAATCTAAATGTCACAGAAGAGGAAACCGCTTTTCGACTACCTGCGACCATGAGGAATGCCAAATTGGATCATATCTCCTCCATACCAGAGAGCGACACGCTGGCAGGTGCGTGGCGGGTAGCGCGCGACATCTACGATCACCGCGCAGAGTTGAAAGGTCATTTCGAAGGGCATGCGCGGTTCACCCCCGCTGAGGGTGATGTCCTGCAGTATCACGAGGAAGGGCGCTTAACCTATGGCGCGGGTCAAATCTTTGACGCAGAGCGGCGTTATATTTGGCGGCGTGTCCCAGAGGGTTGGCAAGTGGATTTTGACGACAGCCGTCCCTTTCACCTCATTCGCGCCGCAGACCACCGTGCGCGCCATGACTGCGCTCCTGATCTGTATATCTTGCGCTATCAGTTTGATGCGCTTCCGCGGCAGTGGCAGTGCCAATGTCGTATCACGGGGCCGCGCAAAGATTTGGATTTGGTGACCACCTACTATCGAGACTAATCGCGATTGACGCTCGGCTTTCTTGCGCGCCGACACGCTGTGAAGATTATGCATCAACAAAACCAAGTGATGGGTGAAATCTTCGAGATCCTCATCATGGGCGCGGGATTGCGCCCAAGGTGCCGCCCGCAGCAGGCGCTTGTGGCGCTGCTGCGGGAGAGGGATTAAGATTATGTCAGGCCTGCGCAGAATCGTTGAATGCGGCTGCATGCCTCGCGTAGATTTTCGTCTGATGTTGCGTAAGATACGCGGAAATTGGGCGATAGGCCAAAGGCGCCACCAAACACCACAGCCACGCCTTCTTCTTCAAGAAGGGCTGTCGCGAAATCCTCGTCTGTATCGATTTTTTTACCATCAGGGCTAGTCTTTCCGATACAGCCTGCGATGGACGGATAGACGTAAAACGCCCCGTCTGGTGTTGGGCAGGTGAGGCCCTCTGCCGCGTTCAGCATTTCAACCACCAGATTGCGGCGGCGCAAGAATAAGGCCACGTTATCCGCCAAGAAATCTTGCGGCCCATTGAGTGCCTCAACGGCGGCCCATTGGCTTACTGATGAGGGGTTCGAGGTGGACTGGCTTTGGATTTTGCGCATCGCACCAATCAAGTTCTCGGGCCCTGCCGCATAGCCGATCCGCCACCCAGTCATCGCATATGCTTTGGAGACGCCATTGCAGGTCAAGGTGCGCTCGTAAAGGGTGGGCTCCACCTCGGCAGGGGTGCAGAATTCAAAGCCATCAAAGACCAGATGCTCATACATATCATCGGACATGATCCAGACATGTGGATGGCGTAGCAAAACATCGGTCAACGCCTTCAACTCGGCGCGGGTATACCCAGCGCCTGTGGGGTTGGAAGGGCTGTTGAAAATGAACCATTTGGTCTTAGGGGTGATGGCCGCCTCAAGCGCCTCGGGTGTGAGTTTGAAATTCGTTTCAATCGTGGCCGTTGCAATCACAGGGGTGCCGCCTGCAAGCAGAACCATATCGGGGTAGCTAACCCAATAAGGGGCAGGGATGATCACCTCATCGCCGGGGTTTAAGGTGGCCATCAGCGCGTTATACAAAATTTGTTTGCCGCCCGTGCCGACCGACACTTGCGAGGGTTTATAGCTTAGGCCATTTTCCCGCTCGAATTTCTTGCAGATTGCCTGCTTGAGTTCCGCGATACCATCCACCGCGGTGTATTTCGTCCGACCCGCATCAAGCGCAGCTTTGGCCGCGTCTTTGATATTTTGTGGGGTATCAAAATCAGGCTCACCCGCACCAAGCCCGATCACATCCTTGCCTTGCGCCTTGAGGTCAGCGGCGAGGTTGGAGACGGCGATTGTGGGGGAGGGTTTGACACGTGAAAGCGTGTCGGACAAAAAAGCCATTGGATTTCTCCAGTCTTGCGGCGCGCACATGAAACGCGGGAGGCTGCGGTTTACTTCACTCTGGTATCGCTTTAGGGTTTGGCGTGAGGCTGTTCAAGCGCGGAATTGCTCGGCGAAGTGCCGCATATATACATTTCCTGCGCTTTTGTCCCTTTTAGGTTGAATAGTGGGAGCTGCGCGCTGCGCGCTGTGCAGCATGAAAACAAGTTGGCCGATTTGAAAAGGAGCCTCCGCGATGAGCGATGATGTAATCACCCATGAACAGCAGACAGATGCAAGCTGGTATGACGAAGATACAGCCACATTTGGAGATCGTATGGCGGGCGCGCGTGAAGCTGCTAATATAGGCCAAGCTGAACTTGCACGGCGCATGGGTGTCAAAGCCAAGACCATCCGCTCATGGGAAAATGATCAGGCCGAACCGCGCGCCAACAAGTTACAAATGTTGGCTGGAGTTTTAGGCGTGTCGATTATGTGGTTGTTGACAGGTCGCGGTGATGGAATTGATGGCCCATTTGTGGCATCTGCGATAAGCGAAGACACAAGTGCAATCCTGAAAGACCTACGGCGCATTCGCGCGGAGC